>SXGQ01086512.1_pt1 | contig 26380 bp, 30 predicted proteins | sample 3178371 | NCBI WGS metagenome assembly SXGQ01 (sample SAMN11356859, study PRJNA531348) | freshwater metagenome | isolation source: freshwater sample F1-20 | place: China: Fuxian Lake, Yuxi | collected 2017-12-25 | reverse complement strand
CCTGAGCCGCCTCCTGCTCCTGAAGATCCGCTAAAACCAGAAGATCCGCCCTGTCCACCGCTGTAGCTCAATGGAGAAATAACCAGGCTAGCGCCTGCAGCTCCTCCTGCTGCTCCGCGTCCAGGACTGCCACCACCACCGCCTCCACCAACTGAAATTTCTACTATGTCTCCATTGTTCACTACAAATGTTTTTTTTGCATAGCCGCCGCCGCTACCGTTTCCGCCTGAGCTTACGTCTGCGCCACCACCACCCCCACCCCCACCCCAGAGATAGGCAACAATTGTAGATGTGGGACCAGTCCAGGTCAAGGTCTGTCTAGTGCCTGTGTACAGAGCAGTTTTGGTTGTTTGAGTCATTGGTGGCCTTAGATTTGATACCAAATGTCACCGTTGGATCCTCCGGTGGGAGTGGCTGCGCTGACAGTGCGAGTACCAAAGCCATTGCTGCTAGCAGCGATTGCCAGTGAAATATCTGTGTTTAGAGCTCCGCCGCCTGAAAGTCCGCCGCCAGCAGTGACAATGCGTGTTACCGGTACTGCACCCAACGAACCCAAGGCTGCGGCAGCAGTGTTCTGTCCTGTGCCGCCCGATGCTATAGGCAATGGTGCAGATAGGCCAGAAATGGTGCCGCCGGATATGGTGACGGCATTGTCAGATTGTGTGGCCATTGTGCCTAGACCCAAATTCACACGCGCCGCTTCAACAGTATCTGCGCCTGTGCCTCCACTGGCCAGTGGCAGGGCTGTGATCCCAGTTATGGTACCACCAGTGATAGCAACACTGGTGGCATTTTGTTGTGCAAGAGTGCCAAGACCCAGATTGGTTCTGGCCTGTGCTGCACTACTGGCGCCAGTGCCGCCATCAGCAATTGCTAAATCTGTGATATTTTGTATGACACCGCCTTCGATATTCACAGCATTGGCGTTTTGTGTAGCTATGGTTCCAACTGTTGTAGTGGCACCAGATGCTAGACCTAGATTAACGCGAGCCGATGCAGCATTGTTGGCTCCTGTGCCACCGCTGACCACTGCTATTGGCGAAATGTTTGTGATTGAACCACCAGTGATAGTTACTGAATCACTTTGCTGTTGGGCCATGTCTGCAAGCCCCAGTGCAGTTCTGGCCGCAGAGGCTGTGGTGGATCCAGTTCCACCATTGTTGATGGCCAATGGAAAAGATGGAATACCGAGATTGGTACGAGCATCGGGTGCATTGGTAGCCCCAGTTCCGCCTTCTAAAACAGCAATGGGTGTGATTCCAGTGATTGAACCACCAGTGATGGTTACAGAACTTGCATTCTGTGTGGCCATGGTTCCTAATACGCCACCTGCTGGCAGCAAAGCTGTTTGGACATAGGCTGTGGTAGCAATGGTGTTGTCATTGGTTCCGATGCCCTGCGTGGTTGCAGTGGGATTGCCTGTGAGGTTTATGTTGAACTTTTGACCCTGCACAAAGGCTGTGGTAGCCAGTTGCGAGCTGCTGTCTGTGAGTGAAGCTGTGGGCGCAGTGGGCGTACCAGTAAACGCAGGGCTGGCTTTTTCGCCCTGCACAAAGGCTGTGGTAGCCAGTTGTGTGGTATTGGTCCCTGCTGCGGCAGTGGGCGCAGTGGGCGTGCCTACCAACACTGGACTGGCTTTTTGTGCCTGCACAAAAGCAGTGGTTGCAATCTGTGTGCTGTTGTCGCTGCTGGTAGCAGTGGGCGCAGTGGGCGTACCAGTAAACGCAGGGCTGGCTTTTTCGCCCTGCACAAAGGCCGTGGTAGCCAGTTGTGTGGTATTGGTTCCTGCTGCAGCAGTGGGTCCTACCGGAATCCCAGTCAGTGCTGGACTGTTGATAGGTGCATAAGTAGAACCTGCTGTGCTACCATAGTTGTTGATGGCCGTGGTCACATAGGCTGTGGTGGCCAGCTGTGTGGTATTGGTGCCTGCAGTGGCAGTTGGTGCTGTGGGAATGCCTGTAAAAGCTGGACTGATTTTTTGCGCATCCACATAGTCTTCTGTGGCCAGAGCTGACCATGCATTCAGTGTGTTGTAAACTAAAAGGGAATCGGTGCTGTTGTTGTACCACAGTTGCCCCAGCAGCGGCGCAGTGGGCGCAGTGGGTTTGCAAAAATTTTCCAAAATCCATACATAGTTTTGATTTTCGTCTGTGCCATAATCAGTTACACCCTGACCTACCAAAGCAATGGGCGTGGCAGTTGTGTTCACTGTGCCCGGCGCCACCACTGCCACAATGTTACCCCGGCTGTTGTTGATAATGTAACTCATTGATCACTCCAATTTGGCAGTATTTAGCAGATTTTCGGCTCTAGCTCGAGACATAATTGTTTGGTAAATACAGCACCAGGACATCATTTATGACACAGCAAATCATTGACGTGGGCAACGTTGCCAACGACGGCACCGGCGATTCTATTCGTGAAGCGTTTATAAAAACCAACGACAATTTTACGGAATTGTACACAGCAAATTCTGTGTCTGTTTCTGGTAACATCACAGGCAACACATTTTCGGCATCAGGCAACATCACTGGAGCTAATCTCAATATCACCGGATCCATAAGCGCAGCTGGCAACATTACTGCTGGAGGTGTTTTTGTAGGCAATGGCGCCTTGCTTACTGGTATTACCGGCACTGTGGCCAACGTACTGTCATCACTCAGTGTGACAGGCAACATAGACACTGGCAACTTGCGTACAGCTGGTCTGGTGTCAGCCACGGGCAATGTGACTGGTGGCAATATCAACACTCCAGGTATTGTCAGTGCCACTGGCAACATCACTGGTAATTTCTACATTGGCAACGGCAGTTTGCTCACAGGCATAGCTGCAACTTCGGTGGGCACATTGCTCACGCTCAGTGTCACGGGCAACACGACCACAGGCAATCTGCTCACAGGTGGCTTGATTTCAGCCACTGGCAATGTTTCGGGCGCAAATATTGTGGCCACAGGCAATATCTCGGGCACAGGCACAGTTTCGGCTGCGGGTAACCTTACAGCGGGCAACATTGTCACGGCAGGTGAGGTATCAGCCACAGGCAACGTGTTTGGCAATGTTTACACTGCCAACATTGTGAACACTGTGGCTATCAGTATGACGGGCAATGTTACATCTGATCTGCCAGTGTCTGGCAACATTGGCGGCAACAATATAGCAGTGGTTAATTCCATTACCGGATCAGTGATCAGTGTGTCCGGCAACATCACTGGTCTAGGTCTGTCTGTGACCAACAATGTCAGTGCCACAGGCAATGTGACCGGCGGAAATGTGATCACAGGCAATGTGATAACCACCACGGCTGTGACTGCGACCACAGTCAGTGCCAGCGGCAACGTTACTGGATTCAACCTCAATGCCACAAATCAAATCAGTTCAGCTGGCAACATTACAGGAACCAATTTCAATGGGTCAGCACTGAGCATCAGTGGATCAGTGCTCAGTAATTTGATTCCGTCGGCCAATATAACCTATGATCTTGGCACGGCATCACAACGCTGGCGCGACCTTTACTTGGCCAACAGCACCATTTATCTAGGCAATGCACAAATTTCAGCCAATGCCACAGCAGTTACCATAACCAATCCAGCTGGTGGTGCCACGGTGCTACAGGGATCAACCCCCAGTATCACAGGTAACACAGTGAGCGTGAGTGGCAATATCACAGGAGCCAATCTCAATGCAGCTGGCCTAAGTTTAAGCAGCAACATACTCAGTGCTATCAATACAACATCGGCCATAACCACCACGGCCAATATCACTGGTGGCAACGTCCTTGGTGGTGCCAATGTCAATGCTACAACTCACACAGGCACCACTGTGTCGGTCACAGGCAATATCACTGGTGGTAGTCTAAACGCAGCCAATCTAAGTCTGAGTGGCAACATTTTGAGTGCCATTAACTCTGTGTTGACCATCACAACCACAGGCAACATCACCGGTGGCAACTTGTTGACAGCCGGATTGATATCCGCAACAGGAAACATCACCGGTGGCAACCTGCGCACAGCTGGTCAAGTATCAGCCACAGGCAATATCACTGGTGGAAATTTGCTCACAGCAGGATTGATATCCGCAACAGGAAACATCACCAGCGGCAACTTGAGCACAGCTGGTCAATTATCAGCCACAGGCAATATCACTGGTGGCAATGTACTGGGTGGTGCCAATGTCAATGCCACAACTCACACAGGCACCACTGTTTCAGTCACAGGCAATGTCAATGGTGGCAATATCATCAGTTCTGGAGCCATCAGTGCTGCAGGCGCTGTGAGTCTGGGTTCGGTGGCCAATATATCTATCACTGGCGGTACCAGCGGATATGTGCTACAGACCAACGGATCTGGCACGTTGTCTTGGGTGGCTCAGTCTGGTGAAGCGCCCAATGCAGTCACCATTAGTTCAGCCACAGCATCATTTGCCACTGCCAATGGCAAAATTTCAACCAATCGACTGATTGGCCTGTACAACGCTGCCAATACCAGTGGATCTTTTGTACAAACTCCGTGGTTTTGGAACACTACTGGTGCAGCCAGTGGTTGCACAACGCCGTCGTTGTCAGACTCGACCAACATGAACAATCTGGTGCAAAGTTTGACAGGTGTATCAAACCGTCAAAACGTGCAGTTGTCTTTGGCCAGCAGCTGGGGCAATGCACTGCCTGGCATTGGATTCATGGCAGGACTGTCCAACGATGCCTTGCTCAATGTGGTAGGATCTCCTGCTTCGGCCAATGTCAATGAAACCACCGCTACCATTGTGGGCTACCCCAGCAACGGTCCACGAATAGCCATACAGTTGGCCAATGTACGCACTGACCCGTCCAGTCCAGGCAACAGCACAGGAAATCTTATCAACTATGTGGCGTCAGATCACAGTCTTATTGGCAACGTTAGTTTGGGCGGATCCAGCAAGGTAGCGTATCTGCCCACCAAAGCATCTCCGGATCCAGTGGCCGAAACCAATGGAGCCATGTACTACAACACCACAATGAACAAAATCAGAGTTTATGTGGCCGGCGCCTGGGCCAATGTTACCACTTCATAATCTATGACACAACCTGTTTGGATCACTCCTGCTGGCAGTCTTGGCACCATACCCGTGGGGATATTTTACCAAACCACGCTGCTGGCATCAGCAGATCTGCCGCCTGGCGAAGAGCTGTACTATACCATAATTTCTGGACGTTTGCCCGACGGCATTCAGTGTGCCAGCAATGGAGTTATTTCAGGTATACCAGATGCGCTGGCCAGTGTGCAAGGTCTGCCTCTGCCAGTGGCTCGCGATACCACTTCCAAATGGACTGTGCGAGCCTACGACGAAGCCAATCCTGCAATTTTTGCTGATAGAACATTTTACATTACAGTGGCTCTGGCTCCAGGGCCATTGTGGACCACAGCAGCTGGCAGCATTGGCAGTTACTATGACAGTGACGAAGTAGATTATCAATTTGAATTTACCGAAAGCTACGAACCCAATACCACAGTGGTAGAGCTGCTGAGCGGACAATTGCCTGGCGGCCTGACACTGACCCCAGATGGGCGTCTCACAGGCTACATTGAACCCACTCCCGACGTAAATGCTTTGCCGGGCTATGGTAACACGGGGCAAGACGCAGAACCCTATGACTTTGTGTCTGTGGCCCAGAGCAAAAATTTTGAGTTCACACTCAAAGTCACAGATGGAAACAAATTTGATCTCAGAACCTTTTACATGTTTGTGTATAGCAGAGATCAAATGCAGGCCAGCGAAAATACTCTGGTAGACAACAACACCTTTATTGATGCCAGTGAAACCACAGAGCGTGCTCCTTTTTTGGTCAATGCCGAACCCAGCAACATTGGCACGCATCGCAGCAACAATCATTTTGCCTATCAATTTCTGGGCAAAGACTATGACAGTGTGGAAATCACCTATGCAATATCAGTGAATCAAGGAGTGGGCTTGCCTCCGGGGCTGAATTTAGATCCAGTCAGTGGTTGGTACTATGGTTTCATACCTGATCAAGGCATCACAGAAACTGAATACAGTTTTAACATTGTGGTTTATCAAACTGGATTCGACAATGCAACAACAGTGTGCTCAGGCACACAAGCAGGCACAAACATAATTACCTGTGAAGGCACTGGTCAGTTGGCCGTGGGTCAAGCCTTGATTTTCAGTACCAGTGTGGGCGGTCTCACAGCGGGCACAGTGTACACTGTGGCCAGCATTGTCAACGAAGACACTGTGCTGAATCAAACACAGTTCACTGTCAGTGGCGCTGTGTTGACCACGGTCACTGCAGACTTTGCTGCCGAACTGGTGCTGAAGTGCACCAATACCACATCAGGCACCAATGAAATAACCTGTTTCAGCACAGCATCACTGGGCGTAGGGCAGCCCATAGTGTTTACAGGAACCAGTTTTGGAGGTCTTGTTGCGGCTTCGCAGCTGGTATACTATGTGAGCAGCATAGTTGATGCCACTCATTTCACAGTGAGTCGATCACCAGAGCTGCTGTCAGACGTGGTTCTGCTCACCGACTCGGGCACCCTTTATGCCAACATCATTGTGGCCAGCCGTGCCTATCCTTTTTCAATGACAATCACAGGTGCTGTAGACAGCGAAGTGACCTGGATCACCGACAGTGATCTTGGCAGTATTGTGAACGGCGCCAGTAGCACATTGCAGGTTGAAGCAGTGAATCGCGGTGGGCGCACCATGTTGTACCGGCTCAAACCTGGCGCAGGCGGTGATGCTTTGCCTACGCCCTATCTACCAGGTGTGTACAATCAACTGCCGCAGGGTCTGCAACTGTTACCATCAGGCATCATTGCTGGGCGGGTAAGTTTTGACACGTTCAGCCTTGATCTTGGAGCCACTACCCTTGATGAAAGTTTTATCATCAATCGCAACTTGGCCAGTCTAGGCACAACCTTTGATTCTGTGTACACGTTCACGGTCAATGCCTATGCGCCGGAAACCAATCAACTTTTGTATGAAGTAGCCAACATTGTGGTCAACAGCGGCGGCTCTGGCTACAGCAGTATCAATCCACCAACCATTGTGTTCAGCGACCCAGTTGGGGCCAATGCCTTGACTGCACAGGCCGGCAATGTCACAGTGACCTCTGGCAGCATTGTGAGTGTGGACGTGGCCGAGTCAGGTGCTGGATACACTGCGCCACCCACAGTGACCATCACCCAGGGTTTTGGAGGATCAGGCGCCAATCTCACAGCCCAAATGAAAGTTACTGGTAGCCGAGATGCCATCAGCGTGTTCAAAACTTTTAGCATTCGTGTGATCAGAGAATACGACAAGCCTTATCAAAATCTCTACATCCAGGCCATGCCGCCGTCCGACGATCGGGCGCTGATTCGCAACCTACTGGACAATCAGGACATTTTTGTTCCTGACTATATCTACAGACCTGATGATCCAAACTTTGGCAAAGCCAAGCAAGTTGTGTACAATCATGCTTTTGGGCTGGATCCTGACGCGCTGGAAACCTACGTCAACAGCCTGTATCTCAATCATTATTGGAAAAACCTAGTGTTGGGGCAGATAGAAACTGCACAGGCATTGGATGCTCAAGGCCGTGTGATTTACGAAGTGGTCTACAGCAAGATTATCGACAACTTGGTAAACAATCAAGATCAAAGCGTGAGCAAAGTGGTACCCTTGCCCTATGCCATCACAGACCCTGCTGACGGCAGCAGTCAAATTGTTGCCGTATATCCCAACAGCTTGACCAACATGCGTGATCAGGTCATTGATGTGGTAGGCCAAATCAGCAATGTGCTACCGGCCTGGATGACCAGCAAACAGCCCAATGGCAGAGTGTTGGGATTCACTCCGGCCTGGATCATTGCCTATACCAAACCCGGACGCTCTAAACAGATAGCATATAATTTGCAACTGCTGTTTGGTCAACAGCTCAATCAGGTTGACTTCAAGGTAGATCGCTACATACTGGATCGGGCACTGAGTGTAAACTGGGACACTGCCACGCAACACTGGACTCCAGCAGCAGCTGAAACCACATTTGATCTAGATGCCCACTATCAATTCACAGATTCTTTTGTGGTCAACACAGGCTCAGGGTATGAAGTGGGCGACAGTATTCGAATTTTGGGCTCGCAGATTGGCGGCGAAGACACTGTCAACGACGTGATCATAGTGGTAAACACAGTGGACGGATCTGGCACTATCACAGGCGCGTTTGTCAGCGGACTGGCACCTTTCAACGATCTAGACAGCACTTACAGTGCTGTTGCAGGTACCAACATCACTGGGTCAGGAGTGGGCGCTACCTGGGATTTGGTAGTGGTGGGCTTTGATCAAACAGTGTTTGATTCGGACAGCCTTAAATTTATTCAGCCTGTAGATATGTACGATCCTGGCAATTCTTTTGATAAATATCTTGTGTTTCCCAAGACCAACATATTGAATTAAAGGACCCAGCAATGACCAGTGCAATCAACCCCAACAACATTGACGGTACCTATCCGGTAGCAGGACAGGACAACAACAGTCAAGGTTTTAGAGATAATTTTACCAACATCAAGGTGAATTTCCAGTCCGCAGCAGAAGAAATCACAGATTTGCAAAACAAGGTGGTGCTCAAGGCCGCACTCACTGGATCCTCACTGGACAACAATCTCAACAACAACACCATCTATGCAGTGAATCTCAATGATGTGAGTTCCACACGAGTGGCAGTGACCACCACTTCGGGTGCTGTCAGCATTAACTATGCTACTGGTCAATATCAGACCATCAATACCACTGGATCTATCACGCTGGCTTTTACCAACTTTCCTGCAGCGGGATTCTACGGCTGTGTGAGGTTGGCCATTACCATCAACAACACTGGCTACACAGTGAGCTTGCCAGCTGCGGTCACACAAGGTCTCACAGGCCTTCAGGGCTACAGCGCAGGCACAATCACTTTTGGGGCCACAGGTACCTACATTTTTGACTTTTCTACCGCCGACGGTGGCAGCACTGTCAACATCACTGATGTAACTCGTCCACTCAATGTCTACACCAATCCGTTGTTTTTGACTGTGAGTGAAGACCTTGCTGCTTCGGCAGCGGCCAGCCTTACCAAAACTACCAGTTACTTTACCACAGCAGCGGCCGAAACTGCTACCTTGGCAGCCGGCGCCGAAGGACAGATCAAGGTATTTTCGGCTGTGGATGTCACAGCCGGCAACATGGTGATCACAGTTACCAATGCAGGCTGGAAAAGTTCTGGCACAGGTACAGCCACATTTTCCGCACGTGGTCAAGGCTGCACTCTGCAATACACCAACTCCAAATGGTTCTGTATCGGCAACAACGGTGTGACTTTTGCCTAATTAAACATTGACACAGCTCGCAGTCAGTGTTAAACTACTGACATGGAACATCCGTTAATTGGCAATCTAGATCATCTCACTCAGGACGAGCTTGGGGCCAAAATTGCTGACCTCAACCAAAAACTCACCATAGCCATGCGCAGCGGCAACGGTTATCTGTGCAATCAACTGCGAATGGCCATTGCCAGTTACAGTGCCAAGTATCAAGAAAAACTACGAGCCAGCTATGGCAATGCCGAAAGTTTTTCTGATAAAATCAACATCAAATAACATGCGCGTCAGCAAACACGGTGAATTGATCTACGATCACAATGATCTATGCGATCTTGTGATGCAGGGCCGTGACATTCAAGGCATCACTGTGGATTGTTCTGTTGACTTAGAAACTGCTGCTGTTATACTAGATGATATTCCCAAGTTTGTGCAATACAACGCTCTGGCAGAACAACTGACCACACAGGAATTTGATCACAGAAATCAAAGTCACTGGTTCATGCCCGATGAATACCGAAGTTTAGACATTGCCGAGCATGTACTGAGTCTGTGCCACAATGCCAATGAGCTGCAACGCTGCGGTCAAGAGCTCATGTTGTTTCAAGAACGCGGACTATTTGACCTCCTGCGCTATCTCAAATATCTGGTAGATGTCATGACCGAACACAAACTGATCTGGGGCCTGGGTCGTGGCAGCTCAGTGGCCAGCTATGTACTGTACAAATTGCGAGTGCACAGAGTAGACAGCTTGTACTATGATTTGGATCCCCAAGAGTTTTTGCGTTAAATAACATTTTAGGAGCACACAAATGGCAGGCAATGTATACCGCACCGCCAATGGTCAAATGCTAGACATGCGAGCATTGGCATTGAAAAATGAACAAACCCGAGCCGTGGGCAACATGAAAGTGAATGCTCGCGGCGACATGTTAGACGACTCCAATCGCGTGATTCGCACCAAGGCACAACAGGTACAAAACCAATACAATCAACAGATCAAAAAATGACAGAAGCGAAAAAAACCGCCTATTCGGCACATAGACTGAACAAAAATCAAATCAGGCCTTTGAACAACTCTGTGATTGTCACTGACATGGTTTTTGATGAGCGCATTACCACTGGTGGTATTGTGCTGCTCAGTGACAATGGCAAAAGCACTGGTATCAGGCCACGCTGGGGGCAGGTATATGCAGTGGGGCCTGAACAGCATGATGTCAGCCCTGGAGACTGGGTGTGTGTGGCACATGGTCGATGGACCAGAGGTATTGATGTTGAAGATGAGTCAGGAACCAAAACTCTGCGCCGAGTTGATCCCAATGACATCATGTTGATCAGTGATTCACTGCCGCAAGATGACACATTCAGCAGCGCCATTCATGTGGAAGCCAAGCCTGCTCACATGCAGCACACATGATTCGAAACTGGAACGTTGACCGTGTGATTGCAGATTGCCAACAAATGTGGCGCGGCGCCAATGACCCTTATGTCACCGGTTGGAACAACTGGCCTTGCAAACAGGATCTATACAGGGTCAAATTTGCTGTGGAAGAAATGTTGAAAAATTCGCCACAGTTCAGTGGCGAAGCGGAATGGCTTGAAGAACAGCAGAAAGTTCAAGTATGGAAAATTCTTCGCCAAAAATAAAAATCTGTGTAATGGGCGGTGGCTTTACCGGCATACTGACTGCATTAAGTTTCAAACGGCATTTCTCAAACCATGAGGTATTTCTAATTGACCCTGGCAAAGAAATGCAGTATCCAGGACTGGGCTTATCCATGCCAGGGCGTTCTACTGCGTTGATGATGCAAGCACTGCAAGTGCCCAGCGAACAGCGCCAAAGTTTGTTGCATAAATGGATCAAAGAAACCAGTAGTACAATAAAATTACAATTCAAATTTCAGGATTGGAGTGATAAATCCTATCCTGGTTGGTTAGGAAACACACCAACACAACCATCAGCTGATGTTGTAAAATTTCCAGCCATGCTGACTGATGCACTCAATCAACAAGTCCTCAATCCAGATGTCACTCAATACAAACTGTTTGACCTATGGTATGAACTTTTGCAATCTGGGCGCAGAACTTGGTTGGATGCCAACGGTGATACCAATCATTATCACTGGTATTGCAAGTACCATACAGTGCCAGAATCTTCTGTTTTCAATGTGTTGCCAACTCTGCATATAAACTCCTGGGACTTTGGTGACTGGTTGAAAAAAAATTTGGCAGCGGAACTGGATAGAATTTTTGACACCGACATTCAGTCAGTGAACTTCAGCCCCGACGGGGCTGTAGACGGTGTTGTGCTTGAGGATGGCACCAAAGTCAAGGCCGACTACTACATCGACTGCACAGGATTTCGAAGAGTGCTTGGCCGTGCATTGAAAAGTAAATTTGTGCGTCCGGTTTGCCTGGCGCCCAATAACAGTGCGATTGTGGTTGGTCAAGGTTACTCCAATCAAATTGACATGGAAATGCATCCATATACCATTGGCTATGGCATGGACTTTGGTTGGACCAACTGCATACCTATGAAACATGCCAAAAGCTATGGATATATCTACAACAACCATTGGATCACTCAGGATCAAGCACTGCAAGAACTGCAAAAACTGGGCCCATCAAAAAATTGCATTTACCAACCAGAATTCTTTCAATGGGAACCAGGCTATTTTCAAAACAGCATGGACAAAAATTATGCCATGATTGGCATAAGTTCAGGATTTTACGATGCCTTTGAATCACATAACGTGGGCATGCAATTTTCACAATTGTTCAAAATAATTGATTATATCAAACAGGCATCAACGGATTTTGTCGAGCCCATGTCAAAAGATAATTACAACTACAATGACATTACTCAACGTTCAATACAATCTCTAGCGCAGCGTCTGGATTTCTTCATGTGTTTGGCACCAAGAAACAGCAGCGAATATTGGCGGCACAATCATGACCTAGGGGTCAAACACAATTTGCTACAACGTCTATACGACAAACTCAACGATGCTGAACATCACCAAACAGCTCGAAAAACTAAAACCTACAAAGCCTATCCTGTTCATGTATACTACAACGACGGTTTGCACTGGGGCCTTGATTTTTCCAAAAGATCTAGGAACTCATCTCAAGACATGCTAGAATTAGCCGATGCTTACTTTTCTAGCTTCAACAAACTAAATCAAATGAGAGCTCGAATGTCACCTAGTATTCGTCAGTATTATCAATCTTTTGGTGTTGATTTGGCAGCCTTACAAACTCTGCGATGAAATGTTCGGTATGTAATCGACCATATCATGTAGGCTGTGATTGGCGTCAGGGACGCTGTCCACATCATGTAAGTGTATGGCAGCAAATTGTAGCATGGTGGCACCGGCGTAAAAAAATCAAAGGCAAAAATGAAACAACTATGGGTTGAAAAATATCGGCCGGCCACAGTGGATGGTTATGTGTTTGTGGATCAAGCTCAGCGTGAATTGGTTGAGTCTTGGATTCGTGAAGGATCTATTCCACATATCATGCTGAGTGGGCCGGCAGGCACAGGCAAAACTACCTTGGCCAAACTGCTGATCAACGAACTCAAGATTGATCAGTTTGATGTGATGTGGGCCAACGGATCCAAAGAGGCTAGAAAAATTGAGTGGATAGATCGCCTGATCAATTTTTGTCAGACCATGCCCTATGGTGGCATGAAAGTGGTGCTGATAGACGAAGCCGACTACATGAACCCGCACTCAGTACAACCGGCCTTGCGCAATCTCATGGAAGACTACTCAGAAACAGTGAGATTCATACTGACCTGCAACTATCCAAACCGCATCATTCCACCCATACACAGCCGATGCCAAAGTTTTCACATTGCCAAAACTGATCTCACCGAGTTCACCGCCAGAGTGGCCACTGTGTTGGTAGAAGAATCAGTGCAATTTGATCTTGATACTCTGGATACCTATGTGCGGGCAACCTATCCTGACATGCGCAAGTGTTTGAATCTGTTGCAGCCCAATGCCCAACAAGGACATTTGATGGCACCAGATCAGGCCGATCACAGTACCAAAGATTGGCGGCTGGACTGCGTGGAAATGTTCAAACGTGGGCAAATTCGCGAAGCACGAACTTTGCTTTGCCAGAGTTTTGAAAGCGAAGAAGTCAACGACATGTTTAGATGGATGTATGACAATCTGGATCTTTGGTCTACCACGCCCGAAGGTCAGGACCAGGCCATTGTGATCATACGCAACGGTGCAGCCAATGTCAGCTTGATTGCAGACCAAGAAATCAATCTCAGTGCCACTCTCATTGAACTCAGTCAAATCTCTTGAAGCGGCCATCGACCCCAACAACAAACTGACGTTTTTGTTGGATTGGGAACTCACAATGAAATGCAATCTTGATTGCAGTTATTGTGACAATGGCCTCTATGGTGGGCACCTTAACTCACAGCCGCATCCTGCACTGGCTGAGTGTTTGAACACCATTGACTTTTTGTTTGCCTATGTTGACAAACACATGAGTCAACGCATATCTGCCTTGCGTCATGTGGTGCTAAATGTCTATGGTGGAGAAGCTCTGTATCATCCGCAAATAGTAGAAATTTTACAGGCTGTACAACACAAATATCAATCATATCGGAATAGATGGAGTTTGACTGTGACCTCCACTACCAACGCCATTGTGAGTGATAAACAATTGCGCAAAATTTTGCCTTTGATTGATGAATTTACTGTGAGCTATCACAGTGAGGCCAGTGCCAAGCAAAAAAATCAATTTAAAAAAAACTGCTTGACTATCCAATCATCGGGTGTTAGAGTTAAATGTGTAGTATTGATGCACGCCAAATCAGAACTGTTTGAAGACAGTCAAAACATGATTGCCTGGTTAGAACAAAACAAAATAAAGTACCTACCCCGGCAATTGGATCGACCAAAAGAGCGGGATGATTTAAACTATCAAGGCACGCAAATAAAATGGTTTGACAACCTCTATCAACAGCGAAGCAAACTGGACGGTGATAAATCAGTGGTTGACCAACAATGGTTTGAACAAACCACTGTTGATATGAGTCAAGTGGGTCGAGCCTGCTGTGGTGGACGACAACTGTGTGCAGATCAATCTTACGGGCAACGGCACTTTTACGTTAAAAATCAATTTCCTAATTGGTATTGCAGCGTTGACAAGTTTTTTTTATATGTCAAGCAGGTCACAGGTGAAGTGTTTGTGAACAAAGATTGCAAAATGAATTACCAAAATCAAGTGGGTCCAATTGGATACCTATCAGACACACAGTCTGTGTTGGATCAAATTGGTCATACCAAAACCATACAGTGTCGCAAGTCGCTCTGCTATTGTGGTCTTTGTGCTCCCAAGGCACAGGATTTTGATACATACAAATCTATTGTGAAAAAATATGAGATATCTAATACTGACCTACTACAAAAAAGCCAATGGCAAAGTGGATGAAGCCATGGCTGTGTCTCGTAATCTCAAACCCAGAGATTACAGCCAGGCAAACGTGATCATTGACTTCAAAAAACTACAAGTAGTAAAATGTAGCATGGGCGGTGTGAATGTGCCCAGAGACTTTGATCGTATTGTGGAATACTACATGGAATTCTACGAATCAACCATTACCCGACTGTTCAATGAAAATGGATACTCAGTTGAATACCGCAAAAAAGACAACCAACCCCAAGTACAATCCACAGAATCTAATCCTGGTTGATGCAGATGGCGTGCTGCTGAACTGGGAGTATGCATTTGCCATATGGATGGAGCAGCACGGACACGACAAGCGACCTGGTGCTGAATTCATCTACGACATAGGCGAGCGCTATGGCATAGCCAAATCGCAAGGACGGCAGTTGATCAAGATGTTCAACGAGTCAGCAGCCATTGGGTTTTTACCGCCCTTGAGAGATGCCATGTACTATGTAAAAAGGCTGCACGAAGAACATGGCTATAGATTTCACTGCATCACCAGCCTAAGCTCAGATGTCAATGCACAACGACTGAGAGAAATGAATTTGAAAAAATTGTTTGGCGACACTGCTTTTGAGCATATTGTGTGCCTGGAGACCGGTGCAGACAAGGACGAGGCCTTGGCACCTTATCGAGATTCAGGGTGCTACTGGGTAGAAGACAAACCGGAAAATGCAGAAGTTGGACTGAAGTTGGGTCTACGTAGCATCCTGATGGAGCATGGGCATAATATGCATCATGTCAACGAGCAAATTCCGGTTGTCCGTAATTGGCGGGAAATTTACGCTGTAATCACCTCCTAATTGGCGTACAATTTCAACACAGAACCAATGATACTGTGGCGTTGGATGTCCTTTGACTCCATGGCGCACACAGCAATTCCCTGTACAGGTTGAGCCTGTAGGCGTGCACACAGATCAACCAGGCCATTGTTAGCTCCTTGACGGTCGGCCTGTTCTACGTCGCCTGTGATCACAATCCGGCTGCCAGAACCAATCCTAGTCATCAGCATCTTGACCTGAGCAGGAGTTGCATTTTGCATTTCGTCTGCTATAATCCATGAGTTTTTAAAGGTGCGGCCTCGCATGTATGCCAGAGGCGAAATTTCCACAACCTGATCTTCTATCATGGTCAAGATGTCTGCGGGGCGATAGTATTCACGCATGACGTCCAACAAAGGCCTGGTCCACGGTTCCATTTTGGCAACCAAGTTGCCCGGGAGAAAACCGTGACTTTCTCCCTCCACACCCACTGCTGGGCGAGTCATTACTATGCGATCGCATGCTCCTTCTCTTAGAGATTTTATGGCTGCCAGCATGGCCAGGTAAGTTTTACCAGTACCAGCAGGCCCTGCAGTGACCACTATCGACTGCGCAGTGTCCTGCAGAGCCAGCACCAGGCGTTCTTGATTTCGTGTTCGAGGGATCAAGTTTATGGGCCTGGGGCGTTGGCGCTGTGGCGCTTGCGTGAAGCTGATGGTGTTTTCTACCTGCATACGTTTTTGTGCTTTTTGGGCGCGATTTCTACTCAAAGTATCTTGCTCCTTTTGGTCCTTGAGTGGACATGAATATTTACGGACCCAATCCAGCCTAGATAACCGGACTGAATTGCCGGGCGCATGTCACTAAATACTGGCTCCACAGCAAATTTTCAAGATTTTGTATTCTGTTTGGGCTGCATAAATATCCGTATGCAGAGCAAAAACATCCACGGCACCAACGACAAAGAGCTGTTTAAAAACCACGAAGACTACTGGCAAGTGGCCGACAACATTCGTGATATCTACATGAGTGACGGATCTCTGGCCACTCTGCTAGACATGGAAAGAGTGTTGGATGAACTGGATATCTATGCATTTCGCAATTGGGAAATAGGTGAACTTGTGGCCGGCCCAGACATTGGCAAATACCGTGTGAGTGCCACTTTTATGTGGCCCAAAAATTTGATGCCTGATCCCAGAGGCGGACGCAGACTGTTGCCGTTTGACTGCGAAGTAATTTACAAAAAGCAAAAGATCAAGATTCCCATCAAGATCACAGATCCTTCGGACTACAGACCCGGTACCAAAAAAGCCAAAATTGTAGAAAAAGATGTGTGGCTGGTAGAAATAGTCATGCCCAAGGCTCTCATGAGTGACATTAGAACCGGATCTGTTGAGCTGGAAGATCAGGACATTGACCTAGAAGAACTGGATCAGGCCTATGAACAGGGGCTGGATCAAGAAGCCAATCAAAGCGAGGCCCAGGCACAAGATGCACAACAATCACTTCAAACCCAACCCCAAGATGCAGCACAGCCAGTTGCTTGAAGGTCTGCAGTTTCGCGACCTTGAAGGCATGATGAAGCCCACTGTGTATGTGGATGAGTTTTCATCTAAAATGGGCGATGATGCCGACATCATTGTGCTGAGCTTTTTTGTACGTGACAAGTCAGCAGCCAAGGATCTAGTCGGCTGGTTTGAAAAAGGCTACGACTTTGTGTTGGATGCTGATCGTTCACCCGGTGAAATCAAGCCCAATCGCTATCTGGTCTATGTGGAAATGCGTCGCAGATCTGCTGCACCCAGTCAGATCCAAGAGTTGTTGGATGACCTAGGCACACTCACAGAGTTTGAACCCGGCGACTGGATGATACGAGTAGACGGTCAAGATCTGCCTTGGAATGCTGATGAATTTGCTCAGCGCGTGCCACTCACACCCAACGACTACAAACAGCTACATCAGGCCGATCTCAATGAGATGCGAGTGGCTGCAGGATTACCAGTGCGCAGAATTTACAAACCAGACGCTGAACTTCGCAGTTGGCAGAGCGCAGCTGGCATTTAACTGCAATTTTTCTTGTACACAAAGTACAGCCTGCCCAGTTCGGCAGGTTCTTTTTTGAACTCCAACAACTGTAGGTTGTAGCGTTCGGCAAACTCATTGACCACACCAAAACTCCAAGGAAAGATATCCACATAAGGACCTGTGCGATGTGGTATGCCTGGGTTTGCTCGCAAATAAAATCTACCACCTGGCGCCAGCAATTCCACACATTTGGCAAATCGTCGTTCCAAATAGTCTCGGCTATTGAAGTTGATTGAGCCCAGAGCAATGATCACATCGTGTGAGCCAGGTCGGACATCATATTCCAGAATATCCACCTCGTAGTCTGCTGCATCGTTGTAAGGGTCAATGCCCACGAGATTGTGTATGCGGCCTTTGAATGGGTGATAGCCACAGCCCACATCCAGCACTGACTGAGGATTCAGTGCATTGATTTCGTCTACCAAAGCCCAGCCTGAGTGATCATATTCTCCAGTGCGCGGACGCCACATTTCAGAAAAGAATCTGTGAATGTAGCGTTCAGACAGATCTTCCACTATGTCACGCACTGAGCCCACATAGTCTGATTTGAGTTGCAGTTCGTGCCACATCACATCGCAGAACTTGCGATAGCGAGCCGGGGTCCAGGGCAATTGATCTACTTGAGTATCTACATCGATAGAAATTTTTGCATACTTGGGTAAATTAAACGCAGCGTGCAAATTTTTTGTGATTAGAGAAAAAATTTTGGTGTTCATAAAAAATTTTGGTAAGTATCTTTGATTTTATACACTATTTAAAGGAGAATCTGCTGTGCTAAAAAAATTCATTGTGGGCCTATGCCTGCTACCTGTGTGTGTATGGGCCTGGCAACCCTCAAAGACCGTGACTGTGGTTTTTCCCAACGGACCCGGTGCTGGCAACGAAATTGCATTTAGAATTGTGGCCGAACAAGTGGAGCGTCAGACAGGCGTGCGATTTGTGCCCGACTATCGTCCCGGGGTGGACGGTAATTTGGCCATGAATCACTTTGTCACAGTGCCCCGAGATGGACATACCATTGCTGTGCCCGCTTGTCAGTCAAACTGGGTCACACCTGAAATATGGTATCGTTCGGCCATAAAATACAACCCCATGGACCTGGAACCAGTGGCCAACATTGCCAGATCTCCCTTGGCTTTTTGGGCACATCCCAACAGCCCAATCAACACACCCGACGAATTGATCAGCGCAATTCATCGAAAAGATCGTGCTATTATTTTTGCCATTGGCGGCGGCGGCCACAAACTGGCTGTGGAATACCTGGCAGCCAAACTGGCAGTTTCTGGCGGTGACCGAATTGACACAGTGATGTATAAAGGTCCTGCACAGGCCTTGCTGGATGTCATGGGCGGACATGTGGAGTTTGGTGTGACACCAGTGGCTGTGGGTTGGCCGCATGTGCAATCAGGCCGGCTCAAACTGATTGGCCTGGCTGACAATCGCACGCTGCCTGGACTGGAATCAGTGCCGTTGATGAGTCGCGCAGCACCAGGTCTTAGCATACACGGCTGTTGGAACATTGTGTTGCCTCCGGGCACACCTGCAGAAATACAGGCCTGGTATCAACAACATTTTGTGCCGGCCATACGTTCAGCAGAATCTGCGGCCAAATTCCGCGAAAATCTCATGTACATCGCACCCGAAGAACATTCTGCTGCTGGTGTGCGAGCAGCCATGAGTCGACTGCAACAGACCTGGCAGCCCATTGCTCGCAGAATTGACCCCAACAAGTGAAAACCATGAAATACATTTTCGTATCAGGAGCACCTGGTTCCAAATGGAGTTCGGTAGTGAAAAACATCTATTACAGTGCCAGCATCGACAGTTCAGATGCAGCACCGCATCGTGAATACCATCATGATGCCAATGGTGAATACCAACTCATGCACATGGGTGCATACTGGGGACCTGCAATGGAATTTGGTGACTGGTTTGAGCAACTGGATCAACACAGTCGTGAGAAAAACGAGGCCGAATTTGACCGTCCATTTTCGGGCACTGGCGTTCGCATTGTAAAAAGTCATGTGTTTGGTTATCATATTGATTACTTGAAACGCACCTGGCCCGACTGCCCGGTAGTGCTGGTAGATCGTTCAGATGACGCCTGTCTAGGTTGGTGGGTCAAATGCGGTGAATTCAATATCACATACCCACTGTATAGAGACTACTATTGTGATCTACGGCAAATGGCCCAACATATACATAGAGAAAATGCGGGCAATCGCCGGGCAGCACGCGAATGGCCCAGTCGCACGGTAGAAACCAATCTGCAACTCAGCAGACTGCTGGGTCTAGCCGACCCTCCGCAGCAGTATCAACAAGACTATGCCACTTCAGATATCAAGGTTACCATATTATGAAAACCAAATAGCAGAGACTTAAAAGCAGCCAATGCTGCCAATCACATGAATAAAAACAGTCAGGCACACAGAATTCTTAAATACCGCAAAGGAACAAGCAACATGGCACAACGCATCTTAATCATGGGATTGCCCGGCTCGGGCAAAACTTATTTTGCAGAAAGACTCAAACACTTTCTGGAACAAAACGGCGACATTTTCAAAATCAACCCAACTCGAATCACAACCTATGAAGGCATCCCTGACCATGCCATAATGAAAGTGTCAGTGGACTGGTTCAATGCAGACGAAATTCGCAAGCGTTTCAATGACTGGGATTTCAGCAGAGACGGACGAATTCGTCAGAGTTTGCGAATGTTTGAATTTGCAGTGAAATGCACTGGGGATTTTGTGATTTGTGATTTTGTGGCACCTCTGCCTGAAATGCGACACAATTTCAAAGCCTCCTGGACCATTTGGATGGACACCATTGACGCTGGTCGCTACGAAGATACCAATCGAGCATTTGTGCCACCCGATGTTTACGACTTCCGCATCACTGAGCAAAATGCCGACAAGTGGGCCGAATTTGTGGGCACACACATTCTAGAAAATCGCCGCAGACCTCGATTTGACTGGCGCAAAGAAACTGTACAGATGCTGGGTCGTTGGCAACCCTGGCATGCTGGACATCGAGCACTGTTTGAACGCCTACTAGCTCGCACTGGCCAGGTTGTAATTCAGGTGCGCGATGTGCAAGGCTGGCAAGGTTCCAATCCCTTTGACTTTGAACAAGTGTGTGGTTTCATCCGCCGAGATTTAGATCCCCTGTATCAAGGACAGTATGAAATACAGCTGGTGCCCAACATTGTACACATAGGGTGGGGACGTGGCGTAGGTTACTCGGCTGGTGAAGAAATTTTTGATCAATCTATCACAGAAATTTCTGCTACCAAGATTCGGGAGCAGATGGGCCTCAAGTGAACAAGTATCATGTGAGATTCAACACTCAACACAATGGTTCGGACCTAGTGTGGCGTGTGTTTGAAAATGGCATTGAGCATTTGGCCAAAGATGTGAGGCTGATTGGCGAAACTTTTACAGAATGCACCCAAGAACATGGTCAAACCAAATGGAACATTGCCTGCCATGGTCGTCTTATCTGGGTGGACCAAACTGCTGTGATTGTCACAGGCCGTGATTGATGCTGCCCCAAATTACATTACCCAGTCTAGCGCAGAAAAAGTTAGACAATCTTGGCACAGACTGTGCTGATAGGTGCCTTGACCCGGCGCATTTTGCTAACTACCCGCACACTGTACAGTATTGTTTTAACAGCCGTGGATTTAGAGATCAAGAATGGCCAGACAACAAAGATGATCTCGAGCAGGCTGTGTGGTGTGTGGGAGATGGCTTTACGCTGGGTATAGGGGTACCACTGGAACACAGTTGGCCTTGGTTACTGCAACAGTCTCTTGATCGTCGCTGCATCAATGTCAGCATGGATGGTGCCAGCAATACCTGGATCAGTCGAACAGCTCAGGCAATATCCCAAGCCCTGCCCAATGCCACTGTAATAGTGCATTGGACCGATATACAGCGCAGAGAAATGACTGTGAGTGATGCCTTGCCAGGCAAATGGGACAGATTTTATCAGACTGTGAAAGATCACAATTGGCCACCCTGTGGTTATCAACAACGTGATCAGTTGCCACAGCCAATCAAGAGCGAAATTCAGCACTGCCATGGTTGGCAAGATTTGGTTTTCGACGATGATCGTATCATTTTACACACCAGTTTTAGCCTGGAAGAAAATCTTGCCAACCATGCTTATTGTGTGAGTGTTTTACCTAGTCAAACCATACAATCTGGGCCAAACTGGGTGGCCAACTTTGCAACCACTGACATGGGCATGATTACCATTGCACAGCTAGATACGGCCAGAGACGGTCGTCACTATGATTGTGACACAGCTCAGCAGCTGGTATCTAAATTGGCATCAGCGATCAACTCCCGCAGTTAACTTGTACCTGTAAAATGGCTAAATAGCAGTATGTGGATGCTGCAATTTCTTCCTGATGCTGTGATATTATGGTTCTGCAATATCTTGCTGTTGGTGGGAGTGGTACTCACGGTGCTGGGGTTTTTTGTTCACAAAATACCATTTTTGTATCAATACCAACTGCCGTTCAAGATTGTGGGTGTGGCGCTGCTGGCAGCCGGTGTGTATTTTCGTGGTGGCTACGCAGTGGAAATGACATGGCGTGAAAGAGTGGCTGAACTGGAAAAGAAGCTGGAAGTGGCTTCGGCCCGCAGTGCTGAAGTAAACACAGTGATCAAGGATCGTGTGGTCTACCGTGACAGAGTGATTCGCGAACAGGGCAAAACACTCACTGAATTTGTGGATAGAGAAGTAGTCAAACTGATACCTGCACAGTGTGACCGCCTGCCGGCTGAATTGATTGATGTTCATAACAGAGCTGCACAGATCAATCGTGTGGTAGACGAACTGAGCAAGAAAGGCGACAAATGAAACTGTCAGTGGTATTGGTGCTGTTTGCCATCACAGGCTGTGCCACTCCAGTGCCAGTGGCACAAAAATGGCCCGCGGCGCCTACAGAAATTCAGCAGCCATGTGCTGCGCTGAAACAACTGGAGCAAGGAGCCACCATGCGTGATCTCATGATGACTGTGATTGACAACTATGCTGCCTACTATCACTGTTCCAGCAAAACACAGAGTTGGCAAGACTGGTATCGTGAACAACAAAAGATATTTGAACAAGTCAACAAGAAATAAGGAACTGCCATGAGCAAATGCATTTTAACACTGGACCAGCTCAAACAGATGGTCAAAAACCGACATATCGAGCACTGGTATCGTGCACTGGAGCAACTGTTGCCTGACTATGATATCAATACTCCGCATCGTGTGGCACACTTTGTGGCTCAGTGTGCACATGAATCAGGCAGTTTTGCGTTTATTGAAGAAAACCTCAACTATCGTGCTGCCAGTCTCATGAACACATTCAAAAAATATTTTCCAACCATGGAACTGGCTCAGCAGTACGAGCGCAAGCCTGAACGCATTGCAAATCGTGTGTATGCCAGTCGCATGGGCAACGGGGACGAAGCGTCAGGAGATGGCTGGCGCTATCGTGGTCGAGGCTTGATTCAACTCACTGGCAAAGACAACTATACATTTTTTGCTGGATCGCTGGGTATACCTGTGGAAGAAGCAGCTGATTATCTGTCGACCTTTGAAGGTGCTGCGCAATCGGCCTGTTTTTACTGGGAGCAAAACAAGCTGAATCGATTTGCCGATGCCAACGATGTCAAAGGACTCACGCGAGCAATCAATGGTGGATTCATTGGCCTGGAAGATCGTATCAAACACACCGAACATGCTCTGCATGTGATGGGGCTGTGAAATGCCCATTACCCTAGGAGGCGGCATCACAGTTGGTCCCAGCATTGAGATTGGCAGTGTGGCCGCACCTACACTGCTGCTGCAACTGGATGCACAAAATTATTCTGGTTCAGGCACCAGTTGGGCAGCTGGTCCGGGCACAGCAGCCACACTGTTCAACACACCCACCCATACTGCTGCCAGTCCTACATTTTTCAGTTTTGACAAAAACAGTGTTGAGTATGCCACTGTGCCTGATCTTGGCAGTTTGAGTACTTGGACCGTGGAAGCATGGTATCGCGTGACCACCAGTCTCACAGGGCAGGTCACCAGCATTGTTTGCAATCAGTACAACCTTTCGACCAGTTTGAATTTCAGCATCGGCACCAACCAAGCACCCACCAACTACAATGTAACAGTGGGCTATTATCAAAGTGCATGGTACAACACTGCGGGCTTTGTTCCCTCACTCAACACATGGTATTACACTGTGGGCACCTATGACGGTGCCACATTGAGTCAATACAACAACGGCACACTGGGCAACACTCTTGCCACTGCAGTAACGCCAGCATCTGGTGGCGAAGTGCGCATTGCTCGACGCTGGGATTCCCTAGACAGCAGCACTCAAAACTTTTTCCCCGGTGACATTGCTGTGGTGCGAATTTACTCTGGCGCAAAGAGTGCAGCCACGATCAGCAATGACTGGAACGGCCAAAAAGCCAGATTTGGATACTGATTGGTTTTTGCACCAGAAATCTATAAATACTGCATAACCAATCAAAGGTTTTATTTTGTATGAATGATCGTAAATTGTTTTTGTCACTGCTGTTTTTGATTGCGCTGCCAGTGGGATTGGCCGCATTTGGCGGTGATCGATTTAGATATCCTTGTCAAGATCCCAAAAACTGGGAAAAAGACATTTGCAAAATGCCTTTGTGCGACGTCACTCGCACCTGTCCAGAACACATTTTTCGCGGTCAGCGCGACCCGAGACTAGGACCACCTGACAATGCCAATCAAACTGCTATCACTACTAAATCCGCGCCGCTGGCGTGTCCCGCACCAAGTCCAGGAGCCAACTGTGCAAGATAAGCAACCTTTTATCTATACCGAAGATCAGCTCATGGCACGCCTGAAATTTTTCATTGGCGTGTGTTTGGCTCTCACACTCACAGGCATTGTGTTTGTGGTGTTGTATAGTCTGATATTTGTTACCCAACCGCTCAACGCCATCAGCCCCATAGATCAGAAATTCTTTGAACTCATAGTGCCCATTGCTACGTTTTTGACTGGTACACTCAGCGGCATCATGCTGGCCGGAGTCAAGAAAGAAGATCAAGAGGCCATGCTGGCAGCTCACAAACAGGCACAGGCCAATCAAGAGGCGGCCAAAACCACAGCACAACCTGTCAAGACCAGCTTTGGCAGCACAGGTTCGGCGCCAGTGGCCAACAGCTGGGGATCGCAGCCTTTGGCCAGTGCTAGTGCTTTTGGAACCAGCCAACCAGGATTTGGTGCTGTGCCACCAGCAGACGTGGTCACAGGTTGGGGAGGCAAAGCAGCACCACCGCCTGTGACTGATTGGCCGGAGCGTTGACATGTTGCGCGGCATGCTCAACGACACACACAATGATTCAATCAGCAGCAAGCGAGTGATTGCCATGGCAGCATTTGTGCTGTGCGCAGTGGCCTTTGTGGCCAATCTATTCTGGTCATATCGTGTGGAACCATTCATGTTTGACGCCATGATCTATTTGGCCATGGTGGGCATAGGCGCCACAGCAGTGGAAAAATTTGTGCCCAGATCTGACAAAAACAAAACTACAAGGAACGCACCATGAAAAAACTTTTGATAACCATGTTTATTGCAGCATTCAGCACCTTGGCGGCTCTACCTGTGCATGCCACCGGCGAAACCCGCAAGGTCTGTGTTGATGTCAAAGACAAAGATGGCAAGCCAGTAAACGATCCCAAAACAGGCAAAGTCAAACAGAGTTGTAAAGAAGTAAAAGTTCATAAAAAACTCGAAGGCACCGACGTACCCAAGAAATAATCAAATCTACCAGGCTCTGCATAACTATTTTGCGGAGCCTTTTGTATGCCCGATCATTATGCCACACTGGGTGTGGCACGCACAGCCACTCAAGAAGAAATAAAACGAGCTTTTCGCAAGCTGGCTTCCCAACATCATCCCGACAAAGGTGGCGACACTGCTCGTTTTCAAACCATCCAGGCTGCCTATGATGTGCTGGGCGATGAAGCCAAACGTGCTGCCTATGATCAACCTCAGCCACAATTTGGCAATTTCAGTGGCGCCTATAATTTCAACATAAACGATATTTTTGGTCAGATGTTTGGCCAACATCAGCCTTTTGGTCAGCACCATCAGCGGCGAGGACATGTTCGCATGAATCTCTGGATCAGACTGCTGGACGTGGCCCAGGGCGGCCGGCGTCAGATAGCCGTGGGCACACCGCAGGGTCATCAGACCATAGAAATTGACATTCCCTTGGGCATCAATGACGGTGATGCAGTGCAGTATCAGGGCCTGGCCCCGGGTGGACAGGATCTGGTAATCCAGTATAGGATTCATCCAGATCCTGCCTGGCAACGCGACGGGTTGAATCTCATGTGCGAACAAACAGTCAATGTATGGGACATGATCCTGGGTGCAGATATCACAGTGCGCACTTTGACCGGTACAGAACTGGTCACTGCTTTGCCGCCACGCACTCAGCCACGCACTCAGCTGAGATTGCGCAGGCAAGGATTGAAAGACAGTGCTGGTAACACTGGTGATATTTTGGTTAGAATCATGCCTGAAATACCGCGCGACATTGCGCCAGAACTGTTGCAGGCCATCGAAAACCATCGAAAATAAATATCAAAACACTTGCAAAGTTGGCCACTCTACAGTATAATGTGTGCTGTTTGTGGTATTCAAGGATCTTTCAATGAACAATTCCGAAAT
>SXGQ01457174.1_pt1 | contig 26385 bp, 27 predicted proteins | sample 3178371 | NCBI WGS metagenome assembly SXGQ01 (sample SAMN11356859, study PRJNA531348) | freshwater metagenome | isolation source: freshwater sample F1-20 | place: China: Fuxian Lake, Yuxi | collected 2017-12-25 | reverse complement strand
TAGAAGATCAACTAGTAGATGTTGTTGTTGAAAATCCTGCCCCAAAATCTGTGGTCTTTTCTCCTGCAGGAAACATAAGTATTCCAGCGCGAGGTTTGATTAATCTGGGCATTAATGCACAGTCTCCTCATGTTGATTTAATTGAATTTAGTCCTCGCCAATCTAGTTTTGTTAAAATAACTTTTGTTTTTAAAAATGCAGGAATTTTAGATCAAAGCGTTCTGGTTGTGCCAAATACAGGAATTTATGCAGGAGCCTCCCCTGTTACCTCGGCTCCAGCCTCAGCTGCTGTTGAAGGAAGAGAAATTATTGCTGGATCACTTAATGGAATTAGTGTCACAGTTTTAAATGGAACTCGAAGAGCAGGTTTTGCCAAATCAATAGCAGATACTTTGCAAGTTCAGAACATGAAAATTATTGCCGTAGCTGATGCCCCAAATAAAGACACAACTTTGACCGAGATTGTTTATGGAACAGACATGAGAGCAAAAGCTGAATCTGTGGCAAAAATATTAGGTGTGGGAGTTTTGGTTGAAGATCAGACGCTAACTAGTTCTAACTTGATTATTACCTTAGGAAATGACGCACCTTTTAGTATTAGCTAAATTATTTAATATTTTCAAATTTATAGCCTAAGCCTCTTATTGTTTGAATAAACTTAGGGTTTGCGGCATCTTTTTCAATTCTTGAGCGAAGTCTTTTAACGTGAACATCAAGAGTCTTGGTATCACCAAAGTAATCACTGCCCCAAATGCGATCAATTAATTGCACCCTAGTTAATACCCTTCCAGCGTTTTGCATCAAATAAACAAGCAAGTCAAACTCTTTCAAAGGCAAAGATTGTTCATCACCATCAACGGTCACAAGATGTCTGTCTGTATCAACTCTTACGGGACCAATTTCTATTACTGAAGATTTTTCCTCTACCCCACCAACGCGACGCAAAATTGCTTTTACTCTTGCTAGTAATTCTCTACTAGAAAAAGGTTTTGTTATGTAATCGTCAGCCCCGATTTCTAATCCGAGTACTTTGTCTAGTTCGGTATCTTTTGCAGTCAACATAATTATGGGCACTTTGGTCATTGTTCTAAGTTTCTTACATACTTCTAAACCAGATAATCCCGGAAGCATGACATCAAGTAATACTAAATCAGCACCTTTTTGTTCAAATTCACTTATCGCACTATTTCCATTTTCTGCAGTTATTACTTCATAACCTTCTTTTGAAAGCATAAAAGCTAAACCTTCTCTGAAAGATTCTTCATCTTCTACTAAAAGAATTTTTGTCATGAGCTAAATTCCTTTTTATTTTCAAAACTATTTTCTTCTTCCATCTGTGGAAATTTTAAAGTAAAAGTTGAACCTTGACCTTGCACTGACCAGAGTGAAACTTCACCACCATGATTTTCGCAAACATGTTTAACAATTGCCAAACCTAAACCTGTTCCCCCGGTTGTTCGTGATCTTGCAGGATCTACTCTATAAAAACGTTCAAAAATTCTACTTTGATTTTCTAAACTTATTCCAATTCCTTGATCTGAAACAGTTATTTCCACAACACCATTTTTTAAATTGGCACCCACGGTAATTCTAGAATTGACTGGAGAAAATGTGATGGCGTTACTTAATAGATTTCGAATTGCCATAACTAATTGATATTCATCACCAACAATTTTTACCTCTGGTGCATTTACTTGAATTATTTCGATGGAATGTAGATCAGCTAATAACTGAACTGCATCTATGGCATCATTTATTACTTTGTCGATTTCTACTGCGTTTGCACTTGCTAGGGGATCATCGGATTGAACTTGTGATAAATCAATAATGTCTCGAATTACGTTAGTAAGTCTTTTTGTTTCAGGTCCTATTCTCTTGGCAAACTTCTGAATTGCTTCTGAATCCTTCCCGGCTTCCTCGATTGCTTCAGATAATAAAGAAAGTGCTCCAACTGGAGTTTTTAACTCATGGCTGATATTGGCAACAAAGTCTCGCCTTACATCTTCAACGCGACTAATAACTGAATTGTTTTGCGCCCAAAGTAAAACTTCGCCTCGTTCTAGTCTCGTAATCCAAGTATCTAAATTTAGTTTTGCAATTCCCAAAGGTCTTTTAGCTTTAACTTTTTTTACTATTGGATCATCAATTTCTCTTGCTGCTGATATTAGGTTTTCTAATTCTGGTATTTGTATTTTTTCATCGCGAGCAATATTTAAACTTAAGGCAACATCTGAGGCATATTTAATTTTATTTTCACGATCAACCCAAATCACGATATCGGGTAATGACTGGATCAACTTCAATAGCAAGTCTTTAGAAGCGTAAGGGATTAAATCTGAGGATTTACCAAGTGATGATTTTTTCATCCACAGGTAAGTCAGTGCCCCACCGATCAACAGTCCAAGTAGTAGCCCTAAAACTATTTCCATGGCTATAGATTAGTTTCTTTCCTTCTTCGGTATTCACACAGTTGTACCTAGTTAGACTAAAATTTGCTTTTCTTTCACCTGGTATTCACCATTTAATTGGGCTAAGTGCCTGAAATCATGAGAATCTGTTACTTATTGATTTAAGATTGGGGAAGCACAAGGAGATGAATATGCGCGACCTTTTTCAAGAGGAACTTGTTGGCATCAATAATGACATCTCCCAAATGGCTGATCTAGTCGGCAAAGCAATAAATAAAGCAACTGAGTCCTTATTATTCGCTGATCGAGAAATTGCAGAACGTGTTATTGAATCTGATGTTCTATTAAATGATTTAGCTTCTGCACTTGATGAACGTTGCACAATGTTAACTGCTAAACAACAACCTGTTGCTACAGAATTAAGAAGTGTTTTAGGAAGCATGCGAATTGCAACTTCCATGGAAAGAATGGGTGACTTAGCAGTACACGTTGCAAAGTCTGCGCGCCTTCGCTATCCAGCCAGAGCCGTTCCAGATGAACTAGTAGAAACTTTCAGAACACTTGGACATTTAGCAGAAGAATTAACTCAACAGCTTTCTAGATTAGTGACCAATCCAGATGTGACTTTAGCTCAGGATATACAAAAAGCAGATGACAAAGTTGATGCTCTACATCGTGAACTTTTTAGAATCGTGCTTTCACCTGATTGGCAACATGGCGTTGAAGCAGCAGTTGATGTGACGCTACTTTCTCGTTATTACGAAAGATTTGCAGACCACGCAGTAAGCATTGCAAGACGAATCGTGCACGTGCTTACGGGTGAGCCTTACATCGACACCGTTTTACATTAAAATAACTCAAATACTCTTTAGAGTCGGCCTCAAGTAGTTATTTAGAACAATGATGCGCGATAATTAAGCATATGAGTTTAAATCAGATTGCGCTCTTATCAGTCCACACCTCTCCCCTAGATCAACCAGGAGTTGGAGATGCTGGTGGTTTAAATGTTTACGTTGTTGAAACTGCCAAGAGACTTGCTCAGCAAAATATTGGCGTTGATATTTTCACCAGACGGACTTCAAGTTCTGTTAAAAATGAATCAGTTTTATTTGAGGGAGTTAAGGTAAAACAAATAACTGCAGGACCTTTTGAAGGCTTAACTAAACAAAGTCTTCCTTCGCAGTTATGCGCATTAAGTGCAGGAGTTTTAAGAGAAGAAGCGTTACAAAAAGAAGGTTATTATCAATTAATTCATTCCCATTATTGGCTCAGTGGCCAAGTTGGTTGGGTAGCTTCTGAAAGATGGAATGTTCCACTTGTTCATTCTATGCACACAATGGCAAAAGTAAAAAACTCTTCTTTGGCAATTGATGATTCACCTGAACCAACTGAAAGAGAAATTGGTGAACAACAAGTTGTTGATGCTGCAAATCAGTTAGTTGCTAATACTGAATCTGAAGCTCAAGATTTAATCCATCTTTATGGTGCCGATACCAATAATGTGAGTGTAGTTAATCCAGGTGTGGATCTTGATTTATTTAGTCCCGGTGATCAATTAATAGCCAGAAAAGAATTAGGAATTCCACAAGATGCCATTGTTTTTACATTCGTGGGTAGAGTTCAACCATTAAAAGCACCTGACGTTTTAATTAAAGCAGCACATCAATTTATTAATGATCATCCAACTTTAAGAAAGAGAGTAAGAGTAGTTATTTGTGGTGGACTTTCTGGTTCAGGCCTAAATAGACCAGAATCTCTAGTTTCACTTGTGAAAGAGTTAGATTTACTTGAAAATGTAATATTTCTTGCTCCCTCATCTCGAGAGAAATTAACTTTGGTTTATAGAGCTTCCACCTTGGTTGCTGTTCCTTCATATTCTGAATCATTTGGTTTGGTAGCAATAGAAGCACAAGCTTGTGGAGTTCCTGTTATAGCTACAAATGTTGGTGGATTGAAAACAACTGTGGCAGATAATAAAAGTGGTTTATTAGTAAATGGTCACGATCCAAGAACCTGGGCTCAAGTATTAGCGCAACTTTCATTAGATGATGCAGAATTAAAGAAACTTCAAATTGGTGCCAGACAACATGCACTAAATTTCAGTTGGGATAAGACTGTTTCAGGTTTAATCAATGTTTATGAAAAAGCACTTGTGACTAAGCCTAAGCAAGTAAAATTCTTGAGGGCACTCTAGGTGATCAAGCAATATAAACTTATTTTGCTTCGCCACGGAGAAAGCAAATGGAATGCATTAAATCTCTTTACCGGCTGGGTAGATGTTGATCTTTCAGAAAAAGGAATCGCAGAAGCAAAACGTGGTGGCGAATTAATAAAGGAAAAAAATCTAATTCCTGATTCACTGCATACTTCTTTACTAAATCGAGCAATTAAGACATCAGAATTAGCACTTGCTGCTGCTGGGATTAAAGAAATTCCCACCACAAGAACTTGGAGATTAAATGAGCGCCATTATGGAGCTCTTCAGGGTTTGAATAAAAAAGATACTCTTGAAAAATATGGTGAAGAACAATTCATGTTATGGAGAAGATCTTTTGACGTACCACCACCACCAATTGAACCGACTGATAAATATGCCCAAAATAATGATCCAAAATACTCAACTATGTCACCAAGTGAAATTCCTTTAACTGAATGCCTCAAAGATGTAGTAGACAGAGTTATTCCATATTGGAAAGATTCAATAATTCCAGATCTAAAGAGTGGCAAGACTGTCCTAATTGTTGCCCATGGAAATTCTTTACGTGCATTGATTAAATATTTAGAAAATATAAGTGATGAGGATATAGCTAAACTTAATTTACCAACTGGAATTCCATTGCTCTATACACTGGATGAAAACTTCAAACCAGTTGTTAGTGGTGGAGAGTATCTAGATCCCATCGCAGCACAAGCAGCTATTTCAGCTGTTGCAAATCAAGGAAAAAAGTAACTACTTTCCTCGAATTTCATTCATTTTTGGACGTTGGTCAACCAGGTAAACAATTGACAGGATTAATCCCACAATTTGTAATAGCCCATAGTTTGATCCACCTGTCCAAACAGAAATAAATTGAGAAAGAACTGAAATTCCTAACAAAGAGGACCAAAACAGTTTTGATTGTTTACCAACAGCAGCAAAAACTTCCTTTTTCTGGGTAACAGCATCAACAAATGCCCACATTTTTATGGCTACAAATAAATAGCCCATAACCACATTCAGTGTTTCAAAACTTACTGACATCTCATTACCTTCCAATTGGGAGTGCTTGCATTAAGCCTACGGCTTTTCCGCCACCTAGCACGGGAGTTTTCTCTAAATTACTCAATTTTTCTAAAATATTTTGGCCAACTCCCCAATACTTGAGCACTGCTACAACAAATGAAGCTCTTGGTCTCATTGAACCATCTTCAAACTTGACTGCAAAAGATCTACCATCGGCAAGTGCACCAACGTGTACTCCCTCAGCGCCCTCTTTAGTAAAAAAGCCGCTTAGAGTTTGCATAAACTGTGCCACATCTCTTTTATTTCCAGAATTGTAAATAGGATATTTTCTAGCAGCATCTGCTACTTTCCTTTCCTCTTTAGTCTCATCAGCAAGAACAGCTCTTTGTGCAATTTTTGCTAAAGCCACCAATGAAACTGCGTGTAGCGGAGCTCCACATCCATCAAATGTTGATTTATAAATCTTTTCACCACTTAAATCTTCAATTGTTTTTATAATCAGTTGTTGTAATGGATGATCTGGTGATAAATAATTTTCCACAGACCAATCATTTTTTACACATGCACTCAACATTCCTGCATGTTTTCCAGAACAATTCATTGTTATTCTTTCAGGTTTTAAGCCCTTGCTCAGATATTCGATTTGAGTACTTGGATCAAGTGGTAAATCTGGTGGGCATTGCAATGCTGCAACACTTAACCCAATTGACTCAAGCATATTTTTAACTAATTCTCGATGAATCTCTTCACCACTATGGGATGCACAAGAAATTGCTAATTTTTCATTTTCTAGTTGAGCACCACTTCTAAGCATTGCTGTTGCTTGAGCAATTTTTATGGCACTTCTAGGAAAGATTGGTTTTAGAGGATCGCCTAATGAGACTTCAATTTTTCCATTCGAATCCAATAAAACCGCATGTCCACGATGAACTGACTCAACCAGCCCATCTCTAACTAACTCAACCAATATTGGAGGAGTCGTCATTGAGCTACAACAATTTCTTCAATACTTCCTGGTATTTCATCTACTGCCACATTTAATAAAACTTGGGTTTTAGATTTAACTATTCCTAAAGCAATAGGTCCTAATTCATAATGCTGCGCACTGGAACCTACTATTCCTGCTTCTGTTCCATCAACAATTATTTGACTTTTTGGCTTAGGTAATCTGTTAGGACTTCCATCAAGGTGAATTAGCACAAGTTTTCTTGGGGGTTTACCTAAGTTATGGACTCGTGCAACTGTTTCTTGTCCTCGGTAACAACCTTTTTCTAAATGCACTGCATTACCTATTAATCCAATTTCATGCGGAATAGTTTTATGATCTGCATCAACAATTACTCGTGGAACTCCTGCTGCTATGCGAATTGCTTCTAATGCCCAAGATCCAGCAAGCGGGAGTTTAGTTTTTAAATAACTTTCTAGATTTGATCTTTTAACAAGAATTTCTCTACCTTTAAATACTCCTGGTCTTTGTGGAACATAACGATTGGGATTTCCTCCCGCACTTTCCCCTGAATCAGTGATTGCTTCTCCTGCAAAGTTTTTTGGAGTTAACCAAGTTGGAAAATCCATATGTTTTTCTCTAATTGGTTCAAACACAGCCGCAAAGTTTGAAGTTTCGTCCTCAATTTGAACCTGCGACATAAAAATCATTTTCTTAAAAAAGTCCAAGATTGGTTGTAATGAGTTTCTTTCAACAATTAAATAGATCTCATTTTCGTCATTTATGACATGTAATTCGTGTTCAATATGACCATTTGGGGTTAGCAATAAAGTTATGCAAGATTCACCACTTTGCATTCGTTCAATGTGTTGTGAAGTCAAATTATGTAAAAAGGCTTTTCGCTCTGAACCTGAAATCTTGATCACACCACGATTAGATAGATCAACGGCACCTTGGCCTTGCATTAAATTCTTTTGCTCTCGTAATGGATCACCGTAATGCCAAGCAACATCTTGGTCCACAAAAGATTCAGGTGCTCTAACTTGACCTTCTAAGTTAAGTGACAAAGAATTAATGGTCATGATCAGTTACAACATTTCCCTCATTAGCACATTTTTTACATAATCCATGTAGCGCTACGTGAGAAATATTTACTACAAATCCGTTTTCAGTTTCTAGAGAATTTGCATATTTAGCAAAAGCATCTCCATTGATAGATTCAACTTTTCTACATCTTGAGCAAACTAAATGGATATGTGGTGCATCATCAACAACATGATATGTGGGAGCACCATGACCAATATGTGCATGTGTAACTAACCCCACTTGCTCTAACACTTCTAAAGTTCTATAAACAGTTGAAAGATTTACACCACTTGCTGTTATTTTTACTTCTTCCAATATTTCTTCTGGTGTGGCATGTTGAAGATGAGTTACAGCTTCTAAAACTAATTGTCTTTGTGGAGTAATTCGAAAACCAGCAGTACGTAAACGTCTATCCCAAGCTTCTAAATAATCATTCATTTTTTAACTCCTGGAATACTTGGTACTTCATGTTTGTTTACAGGTTTTCCTGTTTTCTTTGTTATTTCTATTTGTTCTTCACTTAAGGGTTTTAATCTGGCCCATAAATGATTTTGCATTTCTTGACCCACTGCAGCCATGTCGTACGTCCACATTAATTCACCATTCATCAGTCCATACAAACGATCTCCTGCATCAACTGGTTTTGCACTAGGAACTCGTCCCACCCACTTCGTTGCAAGCCTTGCTCTGGCAGAAGTGATTTTTGCATCTTCAATTGTCAATACTTCATTTATGCCTGTCCAAATTTCAGAGATTCCAGTGACATGTGAAATTGCAACTTCAACAGTTGCTCCTTCTCCTGGTCGCCAGAATCCTTTTTCTGAATGCATTGGTTCACCAGATGTTCCATCACTATTTAATTGCCAGGATCTACTTTCATAATTAATAAATGGTCTACCATCATTGATAAATTCAAGTTGCTGAATGAATGAAAAACTCTTCGAGTTTGGGTATTGTCCTTCTCCCACACCTTCCCAATGCCCTAAAAGCCAGGAGATGCGCACAATCTCAGGTGGTAACTCAGAAGGTAACTTTGACATTAATAAAAGTCTATCTTGACTACAAATAGTTGCCTATGTGGCTAAATCCTCTGGTTCCAGAAGATCAACTTTTGGCTAATGGGTAAAATTATGTGTATAAATACTTAAAGGAGCAAATTATGACCAATTTGATACTGGTCACTAATGCTCGCGGAAATTCTGTAGAAATTTTACCTGCGCTTTCTTTACTAAATCATTCCGTAAAAATCATGCCTGCTGAACCTTCAGCTTTAATTAATGCCCCGATTTGTGAAGCAGTTTTAGTTGATGCCAGAAAAGATTTACCGGCTGCAAAAAGCTTATGTCGTTTAATTCGGACCACAGGAATTACTGCGCCTTTAATTGCAATTACAACAGAAGGTGGACTTATTGCAATTACTCCTGACTGGGGAATAGATGAAATAATTTTAGAAAATTCAGGACCAGCTGAAGTTGAAGCAAGGATCAGATTGGTAATTGCAAGATTAAGTGGTGTTGATGAATCAGTCAATCCTGAAATTGAAAGAGGAGATTTAGTTATTGATGAATCTGCTTACTCAGTAAAGATTAAAGGTCAATTAATTGATTTAACATTTAAAGAATTTGAATTACTAAAGTTTTTAGCCCAACATCCTGGTCGAGTTTTCAGTAGACAACAACTGTTACAAGAGGTTTGGGGATTTGATTATTTTGGTGGTACTAGAACAGTTGATGTTCATGTCAGACGCTTAAGATCAAAACTAGGTCCTGAGCACGAAAACTTTATTGGAACACTTAGAAATGTTGGATACAAATTCGAGTCAACTAAAGAAAAATCCCAAGCAGATGATAAAGCTGAGGAAGTCGAAAACCGGATAAACGGGTAAATAGGTGTTTAAGGTATCTGTTTTAAACGAATTAACTGAACAACAAGTTAATGAGATTTTTGAAATCGTAATTGAAGCAAGTGAAATTGATGGAGCCAGACCTTTCTCTGAGCATGTTGAACTTCATTTAAGAAAAGGTGGAGATAGGCGAATCATTCATCTTGTTGCTCAAGATAATGATCAAAAAATCGTTGGTTACGGACATTTGGATACCACAGATTTAGTCGAAGGACCAAGTGGTGAACTGGTGGTGCACCCTGAGTTCAGGTTGAAGGGAATTGCGACTCAGATAATTCTTGAAATAAAAAATTTAATTAAAGAAAAACCACTTAGACTTTGGTCCCACGGTGACATTCCTGATGCACAAGAGTTTGCTAAAAAATTAGGCTTTAATTCTGTTCGAAATGTAATTCAAATGAGAAGATCTTTATTTTCACCTATTGAACCTTTTAATTTTCCTTCAAATTATAAATTAAAACAATTTGACCCTAACACTGATATTGATAAGTTTCTGTTGATTAACAAAACATGCTTTGTAGATCTACCAGATCAATCATCGTGGAGTAGAAAAGATGTTGAATTAAGAATTTTGGAAAGCTGGTTTTCAGGAAAAGGTTTCATTTTATTATTAAACGAGAAAGAAGAAGTTGTTGGTTTTTGCTGGACAAAAGTACATGGACAAGACCACTTCCATAATGAAGATGATGGTCACCAACATTTAGATCATGGACATGACCCAATTGGTGAAATTTATGTTCTAGGAGTTCATCCTCAAGAACATAGAAAAGGTTTAGGAAAGGCCTTAACGCTTTGGGGATTAAATCATTTGCGAAGAAGTGGCCTAGATTCAGCAATGCTTTACGTTGATTCCAACAACCAAAAAGCAATCAAATTATATGAAGACCTAGGATTTGGTTTCTGGGGTTTAGACAGACTTTACCGCTCGTTTACTTAAGGCTGGAACGATGAAAAGCATGACCGTTGAGACAACGAACTTTCCACAAGAAAGATTTTTGGAAAGAGATCTGTCTTGGCTTTCATTTAATCAAAGAGTTTTAGAACTAGCACAAGATACAACTCTTCCGATACTGGAAAGAACGCGATTCTTAGCAATTTTTGCGAGCAACTTAGACGAGTTTTTCAAAGTTAGAATTGCCGGTTCAAAACGAAGAATCGAAGCTGGTATTGCTGTTCGTTCAGTAAGTGGAATGTTACCTCGTGAACTCCTTTCGGCTGTGCTTTCAGAGAGCCTACGATTACAAAAAAAACACTCAGACATATTTGAAAATCAAATCCGCCCAATTTTAGAAGAAAATGAAATCAAAATTGTTCGTTGGGGTGACTTATCAGAAGATGAGAAAAAGAGCTTAGGTACTTTGTTCATTGAAAAAATATTTCCTGTTTTAACTCCACTAGCTGTAGATCCTGCTCACCCATTTCCATATATTTCAGGCCTTTCACTGAATTTGGCTATTGTCATAAATAATCCTAAAAACGATTCAGAACTTTTTGCCAGAGTCAAAGTTCCTCCTACTTTTCCACGTTTACTTAATTCTCAAGGTCAAAGATTTGTACCATTAGAAGATGTGATCGCGGCTCACCTCGATTTACTGTTTCCTGGAATGAATATTGTGCAACACCATACTTTTAGGGTTACTAGAAACGAAGATGTTGAAGTCGAAGAAGATGATGCAGAAAATTTATTGGACGCGCTGGAGCGTGAATTAACTAGGAGAAAATTTGGTGCAGTAGTTCGTCTTGAAGTCGAAGAAAATATTGATGAGCATGTGTTAGAACTTTTAGTAGAAGAATTAGAAGCAACGGATTACGAAGTGTTTCGCCTCCCTGGATTACTTGATCTTCGTGGTTTAAATGATATTTGCAACCTAAATCGTGATGATCTTAAGTTTGCAAAATTTATCCCTCGAACTAATCCACAATTAGCGACTGTAGAAACTGCTAGTGCTCCGGATGTATTCGAAGCACTTAAGTCGCGTGATATTTTGCTTCATCACCCATACGACTCATTTTCAACTAGTGTGCAAAGATTTTTAGAACAAGCAAGTACTGATCCAAAGGTTTTAGCGATCAAGCAAACGCTTTATCGAACTTCGGGTGATTCCCCAATCGTTAATTCTTTGATTGAAGCTGCTCATAATGGAAAACAGGTCTTAGCCATTGTTGAGATAAAGGCACGTTTTGACGAACAAGCAAATATTTCTTGGGCAAGAAAACTTGAGCAAGCCGGAGTTCACGTTGTTTATGGAATGGTTGGTCTTAAAACTCACGCAAAACTATCCCTAGTGATTCGACAAGAAAGCGACAAAATACGTCGCTACGGACACCTTGGAACCGGAAACTACAACCCCAAGACAGCAAGAGGTTATGAAGATCTAGGACTTCTCTCAGCTGATCCTTTAATTACTAATGACATAGCTTATTTATTTAATCTTTTATCAGGATACTCTACAAACGAAGAGTATGACAAATTACTGGTTGCTCCACATTCTGTTAGAGATGGAATTATTAAAAGGATCAAAAGAGAAATTGATAATAGTAAATTGGGTAAGTCTTCAGGAATAAGATTTAAATGTAATTCAATTGTTGATGAGCAAACTATTGATGCACTTTATGAGGCTTCTCGATACGGGGTAAAAGTTGATCTGATTATCAGAGGTATGTGTGCTCTCAAACCTGGAATTACAGGACTAAGTGAAAACATAACAGTAAAAAGTATTTTGGGAAGGTTTTTAGAACATTCACGAATTTATGAATTCAATAACGGTGGAAGTAAGGAAGTTTGGATTGGATCAGCAGATTTAATGCACAGAAATCTTGACAGAAGAGTTGAGGCTCTTGTGCAATTAGAGGACGCAGAACATGTTTCATATTTATCTGGCTTACTAGATTTATATCTTGATGATGAAACTTCTCATTGGCTGCTTGATAGAAATGGAAAATGGTTACGAAACAGTGTGAATTCAAATGGTCTTTCTCTTTATGATGCTCAAGAACAATTAATTAAGCGAAAAAGTCTAAGAGGCTTGGATTAATGGCATCTGGTAAGAATAAAGACCATATTTTCGCTGCCGGAACCGTGATTGTAAAGGGTCGGGGTTTAAATCAAAAAATTGCAGTAATTCATAGACCACACAGACAAGATTGGTCGTTTCCAAAAGGAAAAATTGACGGCTCAGATACCGCTGCTGCTACAGCAATCAGGGAAACATTAGAGGAAACTGGCCTTAAAGTTACCCTGAATCAACCTTTAACTACTCAAGAATACATCTTTGATGGGTTGCCAAAAACAGTCTTTTATTGGAGGGCAACATTAATTGATAATTCTGAATTTATCCCCAACGATGAGGCAGATCAATTAGTTTGGATTTCTCTTAAGGCGGCCTTAAAACTTTTAACTTACGATGTTGATAAAGACTTAGCGCGTGAAGCTTTTAAATCTGTTGAGACAAAGCCCCTAATTTTATTACGCCATGCTACCTCTGAGAAAAGAATTGAGTGGGCAGATCGTTATTCGAAAAACGTTCCACCGGATAGCTTTAGACCACTTACACCAGATGGAATCATGCAAGCCCACCTTATTGCTGATCTTTTAAGTGCATATGGAGTTAACAAAATTGTTTCTTCAGATTCAATTAGGTGTATTGCAACTGTTTCACCTTACGCAGCTTCAAAAGAAATTCCACTTGAGGCTCACCAAATTTTGAGTGAACTTGGTTGGGCGGTAAACAATCAACCGGGTGTTCGATTAGTTAAAAATCTTGCTAAGTCAAAAGACTCGATTGTCCTTTGTGGCCACAGACCAGCACTTCCAAGTCTTGCGCAGGCAATTGCAGAAGAACTAGATTATGAAGAACTAGATGCTTCGCTTCCCCCAGCAGGTTTAATTGTGATTCACAGAGAAATTCATAAAAACAGGGTCACCATTAAAGATGTAGAAAAATTTGTTGTTAACTAATTATTTAACCCAAAGACTCAGGATCAACTGTTGGAGTAGGTAATACCTTTCCTACTACTCCGGCAGCCTTTAGTCTGACACTTTCTGTTAATGGAAAGTATCCAAAAGTTTCAAATTGTCCTTGGTTATCAAGTCGAAGTAAAAATCTCATAAACTTTCGGATACTTTGTTCTTCATCGTCAGCCGTACACATTCCAACATCAAAAAGTGATATCCCTTGCCATGGAGCTGAGAAAGTCTCCTGGCCGGCATCTAACTGCGGTGCAATATTTGGATCTAATTTTGCCTTTAAGACATCACCTTGCTCTTCAACAACAAACTGAGATGCTGCTGCACCAAAACTTAAAGTTTCAAACAAAACATCCACATCATTTATTCGAAGATGGGAAAAAGTCAAAACATTATCAAAAATAATATTTGATGGAAGTACTGCAAATGCCCCCTCGGTTGTTTGAAATTCTTCCAGAAGAGCAAGGTAATCATCGAATACTTTTGTCGCCTTAACCTCAGTTACATCATTACCAGTTTGTCTACCCACCCATTCCAAGTAGGCGGTATCACTTGCAGAGGGTTGACTAATCCCAAAAAGTGTTATTGGTTGGTCATTGAATTCAAAGTTTTCATTTGTTGAAGTAATTTTAGGATCACTTAAATTAGTTATTTCACCTGAAATAATTCCCTGAACCGCCTCTGGTGAAAAAACTAGACCATCATATCCAGATACGAAGTAGGCCAGAGTAGATGTTTTGCTCATTATTGGAGTAATGACGGAAGCAGTTGAACACATTTCTGGTTCTTTAGCGGAATAATCAGTTAGTACCAAATTTGCTCCATCTACTTCAGTGGTAGAAACAATATTTGCATCAGGACAATATGCAAGATATAAATCAATACTCGATTGCACTGCAGGTGTTGCTAACTCTGATGCTGCAACTTTTACTTCACCATTTGCGCATTGAACTTCTCTTTCAGCAAATGATGCTAGGACATCTGGTGGAATTGGCGGAGTGCAAGAGGCAAGTAACACTAAAGCAAAAATTGAGCCGAAAGCACTTAGAAATCTATTTTTTAACTTCACTTTGAGCTCCTTCGTCTGCTGTTATCTACCGTATTACAAACCTTGAGCGGGTGGCTCCAATTAGGAACTACCCGCCCGAGGATTCAACTACTAGCTAGGGAACTAGTTAGAGAATTTTTCTACCTGAGTTTTTGCCAAAGCAAGGATCTTTCCTTTTAGAGGTAGGTATCCTGTCTTTGTTGCAGTTTTTGGACCACATGTGTCAAGCAGATATTTTGCATAGTCTTCAGTAGCTTTTGACTTTGCATCTGTTTGTCCATTTGGACCAATCAAGTAAGCGATAGCAACTAGGTTGTATGCGCCTTTGATTTTCTTGTTCCATTCCATACCAACTAGACCTGATGGTTGTACGTTGGTATTTTTCTCGATGAATTTGGTTGCAGTTGCTGTTGATGGCAACACGAATTCACCTGCTGGATTCTTAACTGCTGCGAATTGCTTTAAGCCTTGTGCTTTAGCATCGGCAAAGTCGAAGTAACCAATTGAGTTATTGGTTCCTTTAACAGTGGTTGTTACTTGTTGATTACTTACGAATCCAAGTGATCCAGCTGGAGCACCTTTTCCATTAGCTGTAGTAATAACACCGTTTCGTTTCCAACCTGGAACTTTGTTTGCTTCCAAGTATCCTGAGAAGTTTCCAGATGTTCCTGAGTTAGAACTTCTGTAAACAACAACGATAGATGCGTCAGGCAATTTTGCTTGTGGATTTAACTTCTTGATTGCAGCATCATTCCACTTGCTGATGTCGCCACGGAAGATTTTTCCGATTGCGGCATTATCAAGCTTTAGTGAAGTTACACCTTTAAGGTTGTAACCGATCACAATTGGACCAGCTGTGATTGGTGCAAAGTTATAACCACCAGCACGACCTTGATATTCCTTTGAGCTGTATGGATCTTCTGATCCACCAAAGTCATAGTTTCCTACTGCAAATTGGTTACGACCTGTTCCTGATGAATTTGAAACATAAGCAACAGTGTGTGTTGAGTATTGGCTAGCACAAGTTGCTTGGAATGTTCCCATGAATGAGGAACCTCCACCAGTGATGCTTTCTGCTGAAGCAGAAACTGCTCCAACAACTGTCATGCCTGTAGCAATTGTTATTGCCATCAGACCACGTTTGAAACGAGACATTAATTTCTCCTGTTCGTGAGGATTGTCCTCATGGGAAGGAATCTATTTATCTAGGGTTAACGAGTGAAATCTCTTTAGCGAACTAAGACTGACAAATAAGTGAACATTGGGCAAACTACTTTCACTTGTTTAACAGTGGTTTTATCCGAAAAGTCCGTTCACATAATCATTGGTGCGAGAATCTTTAGGTTTCTTAAAGATTTCTTCTGTTTTAGCATTTTCAATTACTTGGGCAGGCGCACCATCTTCACTCAAGAAGAAAGCTGTGTAATCAGAAACTCGTTGGGCTTGTGCCATGTTGTGGGTAACAATAACCACCGTCATGTCACTGCTGATCTCACGGATTGTATCTTCAATTCTTCTGGTTGAGCCTGGGTCAAGAGCTGAACATGGTTCATCCATTAGTAGCACTTTTGGACTTACCGCTAATGATCTAGCAATACAAAGTCTTTGTTGCTGACCACCAGATAGAGAAGACGCTGAGGCATCCAAACGATCTTTTACTTCATTCCATAAACTTGCTCTTTCCAAACAAGTTCTCACGATTTCATCAGGATTTTCATATTTCATTTGTGCCAGTTTTAATCCTGATAGAACGTTATCTCTGATACTCATTGTTGGAAATGGGTTTGGTTTTTGAAATACCATTCCTACCTTTGTGCGAATATTTACTGGATCTACAGCTGCGTCATACATATCTTGACCGTCATAGAGCACTCTTCCAGCAAGAGCAGCACCTGGAATAAATTCGTGCATTCTGTTTAAGACTCTAATAAACGTCGACTTACCACAACCTGAAGGACCAATTAGTGCGGTTACAGAATTTTCTGGGAAAGCCAAGTTGACTTTCTCAAGAATTAATCTCTTACCAAACCAGACATGAAGATTTTGAGTCTCCAAATGAACATTGGCATCACCCGGTTTATTGGGATACACATCTTGAGGAGAACTAGGTACTCTCACGTTTTTCATACTAATCATATCCTCTTCTACTTTGGCTACTTTAGTTTTGTTCATCTGCCTATCCCTTCTTGGTTGATCTTTCGACGATACGAGCTATTGCAAACAAAATGGCAACCGTGGTCAAGAGAACAAAAGCGGCTCCCCAGGAGCGATTTATAGCTGTTGGATAACCAGATCCTAAGAACTGGAAGATATAAACCGGAATAGTTGCCACAGCGTCTACGAAAGGATTTAAATTAGTTCCGTTGGTGTTTGAGGTAGTCAGAAGCAAAGGAGCTGTTTCACCAATTACTCGAGCTATTCCCAGAATAACTGCAGTCAAAATTCCAGTTCGAGCTGTTGGTAGAACAATTTTCATGATCACTCGTGCGCGACTTGAACCTAAAGCAATAGCAGCATCTCTTAAATCTTTAGGGACTAGTTTTAAAACTTCTTCTGAAGTTCTTGCCACAGTAGGTAACATCAAAATCGAATAAGCTAATCCACCAGTAAAAGCCGAGAATCCTGAAATATCTGTCAAAATAAAAGCAGCCAAAATAAATAATCCAGCAACAATTGATGGCACACCACTCATTGCTTGAACCATAAATCTTACAAAGCCAGCTAAACGGCCTTTCATGTCAGTTATGTAAATTGCACTAGCAATTCCAAGTGGTACAGAAATTATCATTCCAATCATTACAACCATCAAAGTTCCAATTAAGGCGTGACCAACTCCGCCATAACCCAATTCTGTAGTTGGACTTATGTATGTATTGTTTTGCGAAAGAAAACTTATACTGATAGCTGGAAGTCCTCTAGAAAATACTGAAAACAAAACGGAGCCCATCAAAGCAATCACAAATGAGAACGCGACTAACGAAAGCACCGACAAAATTGCGTCCCCTACCTGCTTTCTACTGATACCCCAAATTGTCGCAAAAATAGCAACAACTATTTGCACCGGAATAAATACCAATATAAACAACAAAGCCCCAGGAATTTCTGTCAAGAAAAATCCAAGTGCAAAAATTGTGACTGGCAAAATTACAATTATTGAGTTGGTGAATGTGGTAGCGGGATTTCGTTTTCTCCAAGGATATTGTGGTTCCTTGAAAGTTTCCTCGAATTTTGCATCCTTAAGCGATGTCATGCCATTCTCTCCCTCGAGCTTCTAGCCACAATCCAATTTGCGATGAGATTAACTATCAAGGTAAGCAAGAACAAAACTAATCCTGCGCCTAAAAGAGCCTGAATTTCATCCGGAGTTGCATCACCAAATTTGGCAATAATCATGGAAGCTACGGAACCACCTTCTGGATCCAAAATTCTGTAGTAATTAACTCTTTCAAAAATTAAATTCAAAACGAAATAAATTGCTACAGTTTCACCTAATGCTCGGCCAAGTCCAAGCATTACTCCACCAACAATTCCACCTCTTGCATGTGGCAATGCGACCATTCGAACTGTTCCCCACAATGACCCGCCTAAACCTCTAGCTGCATCCAAAAGATCTTGTGGAGTTTGTGCTAAAACTTCTCGGGCAACTACCGTGATAATAGGAACAATCATGATTCCTAATACCCACGCCGTGATGAATGGTGAACGGGTGAACTGATCCTGATTGTTTTCAAATATGGGAACAAAACCCAAATACTTATGAATTAACCGAGCCCAACCTTCAGCAACGGGAGTAAAAACTAAAAATCCCCAAATACCAATAATTCCACTAGGTATTGCAGCTAACACATCGACAGTAATTGTTAAACCTCTTGCAATACTTTTTGGTGCGATGAAAACAATAAATATTGCAAGTAAAACTGAAACGGGAACAGCAAAAATAATTGCCAAGAGAGCATTTAGAAATGATCCGTACAACATCGGCCATATTTGAAACACCTGCTGAGTTGGGTCATCTAGTCCCCCAATCCAAGTAGAACCAGTAATAAAGGAGAAACCTTCTTTTCGCAAAACTGGCCAGGATGAAGTTGCTAAATAGATAAGTATTGCTACCAATACAAACAGTGAAGAAAGTGCTGCCACTACAACTGTTCCTGAAAATGCTTTATCTGATCTGGTACGACTTTTTTCCCGACCAAAATAACGAGGTTCGGGGCGATCAATAAGGTGCTTGGAGCTTTCTTCGTCCAAGACTTCTCCGGTTTTCTCCACGGAAGAAGTTTGCTAAACCTATGTCGTTGTTTCGCTACTACAAGATTTAGCGAGGACGAATTCTAGGTTAACAATAGGTTAACAACCCTTTTTCCTGTTGTTCGTGGGGTTTTTGGGATTTGCCATCCAGATAAATAAATCCATGCTTTGTCGGCTCATAGGATTGAGGTTATGGGCTTGGTGGTCGCAAAAAAGACGAAATCTAGAAACTTCATTGGCTACAGCTTCATGTCGGTTGGGCTTATTTTTTTTGCAATCAATGGGCCGGTTGCAAAACTTGCACTAATCAATGGACTGCAATCAGCTGAACTTTCTGCATTTAGAATTCAAGGTGCATTTATTTTTCTGTTGGTTGCTGCACTTCTGGTGTCACGAAACCAATTAAAATTCACAAGAAATGAAATACTACCACTGATTGGTTACGGCTTTTTTGGCGTCGCAATGACACAATTTTTATATTTTGTTGCAATTAGAAGAATTGAGGTGGGTGTTGCACTCATCATTGAATATACCGCGCCAATTCTTGTGGCACTTTATGTTCGATTTGTTTTAAAAAAAGATGTTAGTGCACGCGTTTGGTTATCACTTTTACTAGCGTTACTGGGTTTAACTTTAATTACGCAAATTTGGACTGGATCAAAACTTGACCCATTTGGTGTTCTCTGTGCTTTTGGTGCAGCAATTGCTTTAGCCATTTATTTTATTGGAGGTGAACCACTTGCAGCAAAAAGAAATCCAATTTCATTAACGACATTATCAATGGGTGTGGGTGCAATATTCTGGATGGTGGTCCAACCTTTTTGGGACTTACCTTGGGATACTTTAAATAATTCAGTTTCACTACCCTATGAACTTGGAATAATTACTCTTGGCACAGTTGTTTTATATATAATTATTTTTGGAACTGTTGCACCTTTTTGGTTATATTTCATAGCATTTAAATATTTAGACTCAAAAAAAGCAGCAATATTTGGTTTACTAGAACCCGTAGGAGCCTCTATTTTTGCGCTATTTCTACTCGGAGAAACTTTTATCGCAATTCAGATTGTTGGTGGGTTGCTGGTATTAATAGGAGTTATTGTTGCAGAAACAGCTAAAAAGTAAATTTTTACTCTAAACTGTTTTTTATGAACCAAGCCTTTCCATCTCCCAAAAGTAATAACAAAGATGCCCTCATTGGCACTATTGGTGCCGCATTAGGAATGTCTATAACTTGGCTTGTGTCAGATTATTTTCTAGATGGATCAGCTCCCATTCTTGTGCTTTCAATGGGTGCATCTGCGGTAATTCTTTTTACAATGCCCAAAGCACCAACTGCGCAACCAGTTCCGGTAATTCTTTCTCATGTTGTCGCAGCATTTTTCGGAGTAGTTTCTGCTCAAATTTTTGACAATATTCCTCTTGCCTTAGGTGTTGCAGTTGGAGTTCATGCTGGAGTTATGACTCGTTTTGGATACATGCACCCACCCAGTGGGGGAACTGCTTTAAGTGCAGTAATTGGAGGAAGTGCAGTAACCAATTTGGGTTTTAGTTTTATTTGGCAACCTGTACTGATTAATGCAGTATTACTAGTGGCAGTTGCCATAATTGTTAATGCACCATTTTCTTGGCGCAGATACCCAGTAAGGGGTTAGTTAACAATGTCAGGAGAAATTAGAATCCGCCAAGTCATGTTGGCGGGAGGATCTGTTTTTATCGCTTCAGCAATTGCATTAATTGCCCGACCAGATTTATTTGGTGAATTCATTGGCATTAAATCACCAGAGGCTTTTTGGAGTTTAAGGATGACAGGAATTGTGCTAATTCCATTAGGTTATCTAATGATTGTGGTTCGTTCTGTTGCCTCAAATACTGTTGTTAAGAGCTTTGCCATTTTGATGTCAATTGTTTCTTTGGCTCTGGGTATTGTGACACTACTGGCACCTGGTCAAGCAAATATTGGTCGAATAATTTATGCCATTATTGGATTTTTGTTTTCTACTTTATATGTTGTAGCAATTGCGTTAGGTAGAAATAAAAGTTAACCTTTTAAGTGCGTTTCAAAAAATCTAATTGTCTCTTTCATTGAGTCTTCCCACCTAGGACTAAATGCATGCCCTTCGCCTTTATATTGAATAAACTCAACTTCTTTGCCCGCTTCCTGTAGAGCTTTTGCTGTGGCTTCTGACCATGCGATGTCACAAGTGTCATCTGCTGTGCCATGCAAAATCAATAAAGGTTCAGTTGCTTTATCAAAGTAATTAATTGCGGAAACTCCTTGCCAGAATTCTGGATTATCATCGGGTAAACCAAATCTTTTGTCTATCTCTTCTGCAATATCAAAATTCATTCGTGTCCAGCGATTATAATTGTCTATAACATTAGAACTAACTGGAGCAAAAGCAACGTATGCATCAAATACTCCAGGTTTAACGACCATTGAATTAAAGGCAACACCACCACCCATCGATCTACCTAGTAAACCAATTCTTTCTTTGTCAACAAATGTGAACTCTGAATTCTTTAAAGCTAAAGCTGCATTTACTACATCTTCTGTGTAACCCAATCTAAAATTAATATCATTATCAGGATCATCATCAGACTCTGCATGATTTCTGTAGTCGGTATGCAGAACTACATATCCTCTTTCAGCTAAATATTTTTGTTCACGAGCAAGTCCACGACCAGTTGTGTAAATTGCTGGATCGATATATCCATGAGCTAAAACTAAAGTTGGAAATGGTCCTTCACCTTTAGGAACATTCATGATTCCAGATATTGTTAAGTCACCTGATTGATATTTAACAAAATAGCGTGTGAATTTACTGTTTTCTCCTAAAACTTTTTCAAGTTTTAAATCTTTTCCAACAAATTCTTTTTGACTTAAAGCTTCCAAGGAAACAGGGTTTATCTCTTTTATCTGGGTGAGACTGGGACTTGGTGTTGGTGTTGGTATTGAAGATGGTGTGGTTGAAGTTGAAACTTCATTTGAACAGGCACTCAGAATAAGTGTGGTTGTTAATAATAAAGGGGCTATTATTCGATTCATGTCTAAGTCGGCCCGCCTCGCTTTTGGTCTAAATGCCATCTTTGCATGGCTTGGTGCGATTGGCTCGTTGACTGTAGATGCTTTGGGAATAGTAATTGTTCCTCAATTTGGTCCTACATATTTTGGTGGGCATGCAGATGGTTTAGCAGGTGCAATTCCTAGAGTCATCGATAACTTAAGTTATTTCACAATCTGGAGTAACTTTTTAGTAGCAATAACTGTAACCATGATTTATAGAGGGCTTTCTACTGTTACTACTTGGTTCAAAGTTTTTAGACTTTCTAGTTTGATGATGATTTCTGTAACAATGCTTGTTTATATTTTAATTTTAGCTAAAGATGCTAATCCTCAAAGTTGGAATATTTACACTAATCTTTTACTGCACTACATTACACCTCCTGTAACAATTATTGTTTGGTTAATATTTGGTCCAAGAGGCTGGATTAATTGGAAAGTTATTTTTAGCTCATTATTGATTCCAATAAGTTATATTCTTTACACATTTGCACGCGGTGCGGCAATTAATAAATATCCTTATGGTTTTATAAATGTAGCTGAGCAGGGTTATGTAGGTGCGATAGTGGGGACTGGTTTTGTTTTGCTTCTTGGAATGTTCTTGTTCTTAGTTTATTTCATTATCGATAAATTAATTTCTAAAACTGTTTGAATGTTCCTTAGGTTGCCTTGAATTACACTCCTTTATAGGCCTATCCCCAAATATGACAATTTGGTCGGTAAGAGCAGGTATATACTCGAGTCAATTACTTGTGAAGAGGTTCAAAAAGCATGAAATCCGGTATGCGAGTGTTAGTGACAGGGGCAGACGGATTTATTGGTTCGCATCTCACCGAGGCCTTGGTAAGAAATGGGAATGAAGTAAGAGCGTTTGTTTATTACAATTCGTTTAATTCTTGGGGTTGGTTAGATCATTGCGCCGATGATGTTAAGGGTAAATTTGAAGTATTTGCCGGTGACATCCGAGATCCACATGGCGTTAAGAAAGCAATGAATGGTTGCGACGCCGTAATACATCTTGCAGCATTAATTGCAATTCCATTTTCTTATCATTCACCAGATTCCTATGTTGATACCAATATCAAAGGCACTCTAAATGTTTTGCAGGCAGCAAGAGAATTAAATGTCTCTCGAGTTATCCATACCTCAACAAGTGAAGTTTATGGAACAGCGCAATATGTTCCAATAGATGAGAAACATCCTTTACAGGGCCAATCACCGTATTCAGCTAGCAAAATTGGAGCCGATCAATTAGCTTTTTCTTTCTATTCCTCTTTCAACCTGCCTGTTGTCACACTTAGACCATTTAATACCTATGGGCCGCGACAATCAGCTCGTGCAGTTATTCCGACAATAATTACACAAATAGCAAACGGAAATAACCAGATAAAACTAGGCTCAGTAACACCAACCCGAGATTTTAATTTTATTTCAGACACGGTCAATGGATTTATTTCTGCTTTAACCAGCAAGTCAGGAGTTGGAGAAGTTATTAATCTTGGGAGTAATTTTGAGATCTCGATACAAGATATTGCAAGTTTAATTGGTGAAATCATGAACCAGGAAATCAAGGTGATTGATTCGGATGAAAGAATCCGTCCAGAGAATTCAGAAGTTAATAGACTTTGGGCAGATAATTCAAAAGCAATAGAACTTCTCACCTGGAAACCTGAATACGCCTCTCTAAATGGATTAAAAAAAGGATTAGAAGAGACCGCCAATTGGTTTAAAAAACCAAATAATTTAAATTTGTATAAATCAGAAATATACAATGTTTAACATCTATTTTCAGAAATAGGAGGGTAATGATGCCAGAATTTAAAATTATGGATAGATGGATAGGTGACAATCATCCTCCAGTAGTTATTGTAGAGATCGGCATAAATCATGAAGGTTCATTAGATACAGCTATTGAGATGGTTGATGCTGCGATTCAATCTGGTGCTGAAATAATCAAACATCAAACTCACATAGCAGAAGATGAAATGTCAATCGAGGCCAAATCAATTATTCCGTCAAACGCTGATGTATCAATTTATGAAATCATTGAGCGTTGCGCACTTTCGGAATCTGATGAGTTTAAGTTAATGACTTATGTTAATCAACGAGGAGCTATATTTATAAGTACTCCCTTTTCGCGTGAAGCCGCAAACAGATTAGCTAAATTTAATGTTCCAGCTTTTAAAATTGGGTCAGGAGAATGCAACAACTATCCTCTTATTAAACATATAGTACAGTTTGGTAAACCCATAATTTTAAGCACTGGAATGAATACGTTAGAATCAATCAAGCCTGCCGTTAAAATTTTGCAAAATTCAAATATTCCGTTCGCTCTTTTACATTGTACAAATCTCTATCCGACCCCTCCAGAGTTGGTTAGATTAGGTGGAATTGAGATCCTTCAGAGAGAGTTTCCAGAGGCCGTCGTAGGACTTTCTGACCACACAACTTCAAATTACTCAAGTTTTGGGGCGGTTGCTTTGGGGGCATCCATTATTGAAAAACATTTTACAGATTCTAAATTTCGAATTGGCCCTGACATCTCTAGCTCAATGGATCCTGATTCATTAAAATCCTTAATTGAGGGCTCACAAATTATTTATTCAGCAAGAGGTGGTGATAAATCTCCCTTAGAGGAGGAAGACCAAACTAAAAATTTTGCATTTGCCTCTGTAGTCGCAATAAAGGACATAAATCCAGGGCAAACTCTCAATTATGAAAATATCTGGGTTAAGCGTCCAAGTGGAGGAGATTTCCCAGCTATTGAATTAGAAAAATTGTTTGGAAAAGTTGCTAGAAAATTAATTGAGAAGAATCATCAAGTTAAGCAGACAGACATTTTATGAATTATGATTCTAGTAAAATAAAGGTCGTAATCACTGGTGCATCAGGTTTTATTGGGAGTCAGGTGGTTTCTACCTTAAGAAAGGATGAAAATTTTATAATATATCCGATTACTAGACAAAAATTAAAAAATTTTTATAAAGTATCGAATTATTCTGAAAGCCCGAAAGGTGATGCATTAATTCACCTAGCCGAAGAATCTGAACCAAAAAATATCGAACAAATAGAGGATAGTTATGAAAATGATAAGAAGTATACTCTTGAAACTCTAATTGAAAAAAACTTCAAGGTTATTGTATACACTTCGTCATCAATTCTCTATGGAAGCCAATCATCATTTCCTCACTTAACCAATGACAAGCTGCAAATACTGGGTAGATATAGCCATATAAAAAAAATGTCAGAAGATTTAGTTCTCAATTCAGGGAGAGGTCTAGTAGCAAGACTAGGAAACGTTTACGGTCCAGGAATGTCACATCGAACTGTAGTGTCTAAAATAGTAAATCAAATTCCAGTGAAGTCAGAGTTGTTAGTTTTTAATAAGCATCCTATACGTGACTTTATCTGGGTTAAGGATGTGGCAGAATGTTTGGCATCACTAATTAAATACGGATTAGAATCAAATCAGGATTCTAAAATTTTTAATGTTGGTACTGGTATAGGTACCTCAATCGAGTCACTTGCAAAGTTAACCTTGGCTTTGGCGGGACAGCCCAACATGAATATCAAATCTCAAAATTTTGACTTGCCAAAATCAAGTATTATTCTCGATTACACTTCTACGACTAAAGCGACAGGGTGGGAGCCCCGCATAACTCTGACACAAGGCATTACTTATTTACTACATTTAAACAGAAAAATTGTCGTTTAATGAAAAGGAAAATCGCTGTCTTCACTGGAAACCGAGCAGAATATGGTCTGCAATTTCCAATACTTAAAGCTATCGAAAAACATCCTAATTTAGAGCACATACTTTTAGTATCTGGAGCACATTTGGATTCAAACTTTGGAGCCACAATAGACGAAATTAAGAATGATGGTTTTCAAATCGGAGCAGAAATTAATATTAAAATGGATGGCTCTACTTTGTATGCAAACACCGCGGCCATTGGAAATGGGATTCTTGAAATAAGTAGGGTTTTAAACAGACTCAAACCAGACATGATGCTTGTGTATGCAGATCGCTTTGAAGGGTTTGCTGCAGTTATTGCTGCTACTCAACAAAACATACCCACTGCGCATGTTGAAGGAGGTGATTTGACTGAAGGTGGTGCTTTAGACGACTCAGTCAGACATGCAATGACGAAACTTTCTCATCTTCATTTCACAACTAATGAGCAAGCAACAAATCGAATTCTAGCTATGGGAGAAGAGTCTTGGCGTGTGCACACGGTAGGATTTCCCGCTATAGATTTAATTTCAGAAAATAACTTTGCGACTAGAAATGAGATATTAGATAAACTCAATTTAGATTTAGAAAAACCGATAGTTATTTTTACTCAGCATTCTATAACAACCGAATTTCAAAAAGCTCGAGACCAGATTATACCTTCATTAATCGCAATAGAAAAACTAGCAAAAGAAGGAGTCCAAGTAATTCTAACTTTTCCTAATAATGATGCAGGTGGGCAAGCAATCACAGAATCAC
>SXGQ01017154.1_pt1 | contig 26386 bp, 18 predicted proteins | sample 3178371 | NCBI WGS metagenome assembly SXGQ01 (sample SAMN11356859, study PRJNA531348) | freshwater metagenome | isolation source: freshwater sample F1-20 | place: China: Fuxian Lake, Yuxi | collected 2017-12-25 | reverse complement strand
GAATCCCGCATCATTTCACAAAACCTGTTTGAGGAAAGTTGCAAAACCCTCAAGCATCGCTGAAAAACTGATTTGCAATTATCAATCGGCTCGCAAAACATCTCAACACCGGCCCATACCTTGTCACCCAACTGATATAGTTTGACAACCTTCATCTCGGCATTGATATCCATCATGAAACCCGCGGCCTTTTCCTCTTCATCGGGGGTGCTGATCTCCCAGAAAGCAGGGTATACTAGCCTGAAATAGCTGGCATCTTCCTCTTCAACAAAAAGAAGATAGGTGACGCCCTCATGCTTGAATACAACATCCCCATCATCATCAATTGAGGGCCGATAGCCCTCTTCCTGTAGAAAATCCAAGTAAAATTGCTTTTTAGAATCCATACCATCCCCTAAATATAAGCTAGATCTGTAGTACTAACTTACAGGCATAAAGGTATCATAAGCAAGTTGATTCAAAAAAATCAGGTGGGTATTTCCAAAATATTTATGGGGGAGAAATTAGATGCATATTCCTTGTTCTTATCAAGAACTTTGCCGTTGCCTGAACTGTTTGAATTGGTGGAAACAACGGCAATTTTTTTGCCTGCAGGATGAAGCGCGAAAGAATGACAATTGGGCATGTTCGTAAGGCTTACAAAGGGTTGGGCCTCGCCCATCAGGGTGAAAAACACCTTTCCATTTCCCGGCTGGCCACTGCTTACTCCAGCAAGAACTGTGTCAGTCATAAAATGCAGATCATAAACATATCCATCATTCTCACTACCGGATTGAACACGGGAAATTTCCTTGCCAGTCTTCCAGTCAAAAACAAGGACAAGGGATGGCCCCTGGACAAATCCCCCACGATTTGGATTAATTCCGCCGCAGGCAAGTTTCTCGCCCTTTGAATCAAATGCGAAGCACCGAACTCCTCCCACATCCTGCAGGCGGTCAAGTTTGTACATCGCCGAGGCATCCAGCTCACGGATTCGCTTTCCAGAAGACACTTCAATCTGTGCTATTTTTCCCTGAAGATCTCCAACCAAAATGGCCTTGGAATCCGGGGTGAATGCAAGGGAAAGCAGATCCCACCCAAAGTCTTTGAATTCTTTGACAGGGGTACCATCAATCGCTGACCAAATTTTGACTGTTTTGTCGGAACCACAAGTCGCCAAAAATTTGCCATCAAGACTAAGTGAAATCTTTCTAATCCAGCCATCGTGGGCTTTTTCATTTTTCCAAACCGGCTTGGATTCCTTTTCAGCATAGTTGAATGCCATCAATTTGCCCCAGGAATCAGCGGAATACAACTGTTTGGCTGTTGGGTGGAATGCAATAGCTTGAACCCAACCATTGTGCCCGGCCAAAGGTGCAATTTCAGTGAATTTATCCGAGGAGGAATCCCACCTGCGAACTGAACCATCAAAACAAGCCGCCGCCAGCACGCTTCCACAAGGGCTAAAGCGCGCGGCACAAATTTGCACAGGGCATTGAAGATCAACAACTTTCTTTGTCTTGTATTTAAGCGCCAGTTCCTTGGAATCTTCCTTCATAAATTATCACCTTATTAATGAATGAATCAGGCAAGAACCTCTGAAATAATTTTGCACTCTTCATTTGCAATGGGCAGGGGTTGTCCCTGGTTGTCATATTCCGTCTGGGCGGAATCGATGCCAAGAGCCTTGAACCAGACATGGAACATTGAACCAATATCGTGGGCATCCCCTTCAACTTCCGTTCCAAGCTTGTTTGTTTTCCCTGAAACTAGTCCTTTTTTAAGCCCGCAACCAGCCATGGCCAAAGACCAAGCTTCAGGCCAGTGATCTCTTCCAAGATGCCCGTTGATGCGGGGGGTCCTACCAAATTCAGACATGAGAATCACGAGGACATTATCAAGCATTCCCCGCTCCTGCAAGTCTTCCAGCATTGCTGCAAACGCAACATCAACCTTTGGAACCAGACTAAGATGCCCGTTGAAATTATCACCATGGGTATCCCACCCGTAGGATGTCACTTTCACAAACCTCACACCCGCTTCAAGCATACGCCTGGCCTGAAGCATGTGCCTTCCAAACTCTGTCTTTCCATATCGTTCGATGTCCTTGGAGGGCATCTTAGACTGATCAAAAAGGTCCATGCGTTTTTGCAGCTTGGCCGCCATGTCAAACACCGTGCTGGCTGCCTCGCTACTTTCCTTCCTTCGGGTAAGCCTGTAGGTTTTATCAAGTTTTTCCCGGAATTCGTTGCGGGCGATATCGGCCTCCAGGGAAAGGCTTTCGGGCTTGAGAAGATTTTCAGGGGCTTTGCCATCACCAAAGGCAATCGCACCATACTTGGGCCCCAAAAAGCCGGCATCCTTGGTGATAAATCCACCACTCATCGGCTTGATCCAAACATAGGGGGGCATTCCCGAGGAACATGGCCCCATCAACTTGGAAACAGCGGATCCCAGATATGGGTAAGTGACTCCGCGGTTCTTGGGATCACCACGCTGAATTCTATCAACACCAGCAGAATGGGAATTATCCTTGGTACTCAGACTTCTGACCAAAACCAATTTATCCATGTGAGATGCGCATTTTGGAAGAAGCTCTGAAATATGAATACCAGGGACTTTGGTAGGTATGGCCCTGAATGGGCCACCAAAAGTGGTGTTAGGCTTGGGATCCCAACTTTCAAGCTGGCTGATTCCACCATCAAGCCAGACAAACAACACCTGTTTGTCATTTTTACGAAGTTCTTCTGCAATCGCAGGTTGTGCAAGCATTCCTGCCGCACCAAATGAGGCTGCTCCATAAGCAGAAGCCCCAAGCCATTCCCTTCGGGAAAACAAATGATCTTTCGGCGTGCATAAATTTTTCATCATGTTTCTCTGCGATTAAAATCAATGATTCAAATTAAACTCTGAGGAGGAAAGCAGTGCCCAGACCAGGTTTTTTACACCACTTTCACCTGCAATAGACGGATTTGACAAAAACTCCAAAGCGTCCTTGGTTTCTTGAGGATCAGGCTTACGAGACAGGATAGCAAGATAAGCTTTTTCAATCATCAAATTGTCAGGCTTCATCTTAACTAACGCCGCGGTGGTGTTTTCCGCCTCTGGCTTCAACAAGGCTAGCACCGCATCATCATTCAACAAAAAAAGAGCAGCTTTAAGCGAAAAAGCAATTTCATCCTCGGGGTCACGGGCGGCATTCGCAAAGGCCTTGATGAACTTCACTTTCAAAGCCTCGGGCATCTCAGGATATTTACCGTCTTTTTTATCCAACTTCTCATATCTGCCTGTTGCAACCATGATTGATGCAAGCAACTGTTCGGCAGAAATTCTTTTTTCAATGGCAGTACCGAAATATGAGGGAACCTCAGGGGTTTTACCAACATCAACCCTGCTTGATCGCTGATAAACGCGGGTGTTCGCAAGCTCAGTCAAAAGCCACTTGATGTCATAATTGTGGTCATTGAATTCCTTGGCAAGAAGGGTAAGCAACTCCGGATGAGAGGGTGGGTTTCCCGCATGATGTAAATCCAATGGATGAACCAAGCCACGGCCGATCATAATGAACCAGATGCGATTGACAATATTCTTTGCAAAATCGGGATTGGATGCGGTTGGCAGTTGCTCAGACAATTTTTCCAACGGGCTGAACTTAGGCACTCCCTGAATTTTCTTCTTGGGGTCCGGAGGAACAAGGAATTCCTCACCCTTCTTAAATTCAGGGATTGATACCTCAGCCATGCCAGGAATCTTGGGTGCAATCTCTTTTTTTTCCTTTTTGAAAACCGACATGAACTCCAACTTTTTTGAAGTCATTTTCTCGCTGACAACCCCTGCTTTCGCATCAGAAAGATAAGTGTTTTGAAAAAAGGCGAACAAACCCTTGAAATCAGCCTGCTTGTATTCCTCAACGAACAGATGATCATGGCACTCCGCACATCGCAAATCCTTGCCCAAAAACAAACGCCCCACATCACGGGTAAGGGCGGAATAATCAACAGGATTTTGTCCGTAATTTTCAAGCCTTTTGGAATAAAAGAAACTTGAACCCTTGACTTCATCCTTGGAACCAACACCCCGAAGGATTTCCCTTGCCATCACATTCCAACCCTTGTTTTTCCTGAAGGATTCCTCAAGGTATTTAAGCCATTCGTTGTTGTCGCCCAGCCTTTCCATGAAATGTATATGGAAAGTGTTTGCCATTTGTTTCGCATAGGCAGGTGAGTTCACAAGTTGCTCAATCAGCGACCTTCTCTTATCAGCGGCCTTGTTTGCAACAAATAGATCAACTTCAGAAACGGTTGGGATACGACCAGCAAAATCCAGATATACCCTTCGAACAAACTCATAATCATCGGATTGGGCGCTTACAACCCGGCCTTTATTCTTGGCATCAATAATCGCGTCAATTTTTTCATGAAGGGAAAGTTCAGCAGCATCGCTTCGACCCAATACAAAAACCAATGCCAGCATTAAAAGTTGGGAAATATTTATTAGTCGGATCATTTAAACCTCAGGCGGGAAAATTAACATGAATGATCTCAATAAATCATACTATATTCCCTCAAAAAACAAAACGGAATATGGCATTTTTACTGGAGAATCGTCGCATGCAGAACCCTGGGATTACGACCACCATCCAAGGTGGTAGGGTGAAGAGAAAAATTCGGGTAAGCTTCAAATCTACGGCGTGAGTGTTCTTCCTGGGCAGAGCCGATCTCAATGAACAAATGCCCTTTAGGAAGGAGAAATGCCGAGGCATTTTCCAGAATACGGTCAAACACAGAAAAACCATCAACCCCTCCGCTTAATGCCAGCCGAGGTTCGTAGTCTTTAACATCTTTTTCAAGATTTTGAATATCTGATTCAGGAATGTAAGGAGGATTACTGACGATCGCATCGTATTTAAGGCTTTTATCAAGTGTTTCAAAAAGATCTCCCAATTTAAAACTCACTCGATTCGCGACATTATTTGTATCAGCATTTTGAGAAGCGACTTTCAACGCACCGGCACTTATATCAACAGCAACGACTTGCACCTGGGGAAGCGATTTAGCCAAAGCTATCGCAATGCACCCAGACCCTGTTCCGACATCTAATATAGTCTTCCAGTTTTCTTTTTTCCCGATGCGAAGCGCGAGATCAACCAGACACTCGGTATCCGGCCTTGGGATCAAAACATCCTGGTTTACAAAAAAAGGCAGACTGTAAAATTCCCTGCCACCAACCAGATATGCGACAGGGCAGCCCTCGGCCCGCCTTTTAACAAGCTCACGAAATTTTCCCCGTGGGCCTTCCTCGACTTCTTCATTAAACCTTGCATACAAGTCTATTCTTTTAAGATTTAGAGAATGCGCCAGAAGAACCTCGGCATCCAACCTTGGAGAATGACAATCTTTTTTGACAAAATACTGGGTCGTCCAGTCTAGCAAAGCCCCAACTGTCCAGTCTTTTTCGTTTTGCATTTAAATTCTTTTGGAATATGGTCAGGTGAGTTTTGCCTGCTCAAGCCGGATCTTCCTGTCATGATCCCGCAACGCTTTTAGAATTTCGTCCAATTCTCCAAGCATGATGGCATCCAACCTATAGACATTCAGGTTGATCCTATGATCAGTGAAACGATTCTGAGGAAAATTATAGGTTCGAATTCGTTCACTTCTGTCACCCGAGCCAATCTGCTCCTTGCGTGCGGCTGATCTCTCATCATGAGCTTTTTTAAGCATCATTTCCAGCACGCGCGAACGAAGAACACGCATCGCCTGCTCGTAATTCTTGTGCTGGCTGCGTTGGTCCTGGCATTTGACTTCAATTCCTGTGGGCTTATGGACAATCCTCACCGCGGATTCCGTCTTATTGACATGCTGCCCTCCCGCACCACCCGCCCGCATGCGCTCCCATTCTATGTCCTCATCGCGGATCTCCACCTGAACTTCATCAGGTTCAGGAAGCACTGCAACCGTGGCGGCGGAAGTATGAATACGGCCTTGGGTTTCCGTCGCGGGAACCCTCTGCACGCGGTGGCCACCACTCTCAAATTTTAAAAATTGATAAGCGTTCTCACCATCCAAGCTGAAAATCACATCCTTGTACCCACCATGCTCGCCTGGGCTAAACGATATGTTTTCAACTTTCCACCCCTGAGCGCGGGCGTAATGAGTGTACATGGTATAAAGATCACCAGCAAAAATCGCAGCTTCATCCCCACCAGTGCCTGCTCGAATTTCAACAATGAGCTTGTCGTAATTTTCATCGCCTGCCAGAAGGAAATCCTCAAGCTTTGTCTTTAACGCATCCCTCCTGGTGATCATCTCCGCCAATTCTTGCTGGGTGTAAGCGAGCATTTCCGCGTCTTTGGCATCGATAAGCGCGAGCATCTCCTCACCAGCAACAATATCGGCCTCTAATTTTTTAAATTCATTGTAAGGCTTGATTTGCTTGACAAGTTTGCCATGCTCCTTTGCAATTGTGGCAAATTTAACCCTGTCAGAGACAATGGCAGGGTCGGAGAGTTGGTTTTCCAACTCTTGATGCCTAGCCACCATGGATTCAAATGCCGCAAGCATGGGTATTCACTTTGGTGATAAAAAGCCAATGCCCCCACCAAGTCAATGACAAGGCAGGGGCATCAATAACAATCAAGCTACTTTGCGGATTCTTGAGCAGAAGCTTCTTCGCCAGACTTCTTGCGCTTGTCCCAGTTGTATTTCTTTTGGAATTTTTCGATACGACCGGCTGTATCAACAAACTTCATCTTTCCGGTAAAGAAAGGGTGACAGGACGAGCAAATTTCAACCAAGATGGTCTTCTTGGTGCTACGAGTCACAAACTTATTGCCACAACCACAAGTAACGGTGGCTTCCACATACTCTGGATGAATCTTAGCCTTCATATTATTCTCCGGTTTTCATAAACTTCTTAATTGTTTATTCTAGAAGCCTGATATCACTTGCGACAAGGGTAGCATCGCAAACTTACTTGATTAATTATGGTGTGCATGTCATTAATTAGCGATTTAGACCACAATCTGGCTACAAAGATGCTTGATTTTACCCCCCCTTATTGGGCGGATCAACTTCTAAGAGTTTGCACTTATTTGGGCGACTCCCGTCTGATGATCATCCTTATCCCTATATTAGGACTGTATTTACAACAATCAAAAGGCTGGAAAGCATGTTTGGTTTTTATCCTGCTTAGTTCCACTGCTTGCCTTACTTGTGAATCAATCAAACATCTGGTAAACAGGCAAAGGCCGGAAATAAATCTCATGCGCCTGGATGGAATAAAACTCCCAACATCACCGAGTTTTCCCAGCGGACACACTTTTTCAGCAGCCGCACTGTATCCTGGGTTCGCAATTATCATCGCTAGACTTTCCGCATTCCCCACCTTGAGAATCCTGTTTCCCGTTTTTGGAATATCAATAGCTTTGTTGGTAGCCTTCACAAGAATTTATCTGGGAGTTCACTTTTTGTCCGATGTTATCGCAGGCCTGCTGGGCGGTTTTACATTCGCCTTAACCATGGGGTATCTTGTTCTTCCCACAAGAACAACCACTCCTGTAAAAATTGATTTCAAACAAGAAAATCAATCAGCGTCCTGAACAATTGATTTGCAACTTTCATTTAAACTTATCAAACAAATATGAGCCATAATGATTCTATTAGCCTGTTTAATTTCACCACAAATCCTTGAGCCAGTCTGTTTTCCATGTAAGAATCTATTACCTATAAATCCGATGACCTGTTTACCCAAGGAGTTTGAAAGTGACTGAACCTATTCGTTGCGTCCCTGAAAATGCAGTAGTCACTGGTTGGGACTTCAGCACTGGCGCGGTCAAATGCCTCGCTTTTGATCTAGATGGCAAAACACTTGCAGAAGTCCGACTCCCCACCGATCTTTGGACAGCCAATGGAGTTTCAGAACTCAACCTAATGCAACTGGAAGGGCAGGCACGCAGTATTACACGAGCCATAGCCAACAAACTTAAAGAATTAGGAAGGTTACAAGATTGGGTTGTGGGCGGAATCTCCGCAACGCATCATACCTCAGGCAGAATTGACCGAGACCTCCTGCAGGTACGCAGGGCTATTTGCTGGAACGATCATTCTCTCGCACAGTTCAACGAAATCGGCCTTACCCGACTGGGAGGCCAGCAAAAAGCCAGTGAATATACGGGCGGACCATGGGCCATCCGATATAGCCTTAGCCACTTGGTTAAAGATGAGAAACAACTTTCACCCGAGGATTGGAAACGCACCATGCATATCCTTTCGCATGGAAGCCTGGCGGCGGGATACCTGACAGGTGTTTTTGACAAGACCAGTGTCTCATGCGCCGCCTCCACGGGGATCATGGATCTGCGCACAAAGTCCTGGCGCAAGGAAATGCTCCTTGCCCTTGAAAACCCCCTTTATCAACAACTTGCATGGCTGCAACTTCCACAAATCGTCGATGCTGATGAGCCACTCGGTTTGTTGTCCCTTGACATCGCGCTGGAAAATGGAATCGCCCCAGCGAAGCGCCCATTGATTTTCCCGACTTCTGATGACCAACAAGCGGGGCTTGCTGGAGGCGGGGCTGCAAATCCTGGCCAGATTGCCATCATTCTGGGGAACTCCGCAGTGGTAAATTCTTCTTCAAATGAATTCCCTACCTCAGGCAATCTCGACGTGATGCGTTTAAACTGGGGGCCATACCTTTGGATGCGCTGTTACAACAATGGCGCGCAATTCCTCGACAAAATACTTGATGAAAAACCAGATTGGGTGAAACTCGAGAAAGACGCGCGCGCTGTTTCCCCCGGATGCAGTGATACCATGGTGCTACCCTTCCCAAATCCAGAGCCAAGCCTTGGAATTAACACCCCAAGATTTGAATGGCTTCCTTCACAACCTTCAGATTCAGGAGTTAAATTCCGGGCTGCCCTGGAAGCTCTCGCCTGCCTGGTAAGCCTGGGTGTGGAAGCTCATGAAAAGGCAGGGCAAAAAATCACCCGTATCACCGTCTCGGGTGGAATTGCACGAAGTGAACTCATGTGTGAGATACTTGCATCGATGCTGAACAAGCCCCTTTCGACTTTGGAATCCTTCGAGGGGCCGGCGCTTGGTGCCGCAACCGCGGCCTTCGCATCCCTGGAGCTTCATTTGCGAAAACAATCGGGTATCAAGCAACCTTTCACCATTGCTGATGCAATGTCAAGAATGATCCGTTTTAAACGCGAGGTACAGCCAAACAAAAACTGGGTCACGCCTTATGCAAAGCTTATGACCCAGTTCAAGACTAAAATAGGCATGTAAGAAACTTATCTGCCAGCCTGCCATTCATTTAGCTTTTCAAGAAGCATTTGAACGGCACGACCTTCAGACTCGTCATGGGATTCAAAGCGCTGCAGGGAGCCGGCTAATTTTCCTGGCACCATGCAAAGAACCCTGTAACCCGTGCTGGTTTTATCACTTTGAAATGTGACTGAACCTGCGCTACGCAATCTTGCATGAACCATCGCCCAATCAACCTGCTGGACAGTTGAGGCCTGCGAGATTGAAACAGGATTGTTTTTGATTCCAAAATGCTCCGGTGCCGGCATCGAGATGATTGCAGGCGCCTTGCTGGGTTCATCAGGAGCTTGTCCCCTGATCACCTGTTTGGAGGCAACGGGTGGTGAAGCTTGAACCTGAAGGCTCGATTGCATGTGGGGCTGAAAATTTGCAGGCATGAAAACCGGAGGCTGTGCTTGCGGAACCACGCTGCGATTCTGGCCACCAAAAACATTCGGAAAGAAATAAGGCTGACTTGCTCCGGGCAAACTACCCGGGGTGCAGCCTACCGGAGTTCACCCTGCTCCAGCCTTGGAAGGGGAAACAGCAATACAGATTAATGGGGGCAGAAATGCCATTAAAAATTTAAGCGCTTCCTTGCGCATTCTTGATATCTCCATCCTAGAAATAACAAATAAATGTCTTCTTTCCACCACCCATGAAATCCAATTGATAGTGGAAGAAGGGTGGGTGAATAACAATGGTTGGCCTTCATGAAAAGACCAATATTTCACATGGGGAATTTTGCACAATTTACACAAAGAGTTGTAATACTTACAAAATAACAGTGTTTCCCGGGTCATTGTGCCAACGGGAAACGCACTCTTTAAACCGGATGGAAGCTTTGGAAAGTGTGTCCATAAAGTTAATTACCGCGGGAAAATCCTCTACCTTTGCAGAAGCCTCGATTTGTTCCAAAATATGAACCATTTCAGCAGCACCAAAGTGGCTGGATGCCCCCTTCATCTTGTGGCATTCATTCCATAACAACCTGGAGTTTTTATCAGTCGCATATTTCCTGATCGCAGCCATCATTTTTGGCATCTCATCCAAAAATAAGGCCATCACCTGGCTTAATAATGCAATATCACCACCCACCCGCTGTATCGCTTCAGAATAGTCACAAGCTATCAGATCATCATCCATGCGAATCATCCGAGTTCTTTTAGGCTAAAAAATCAAACCTGAAGCATCTCAACAGAACCATGATTATTGCCACTCTTGTTGGCTGCCTCAATAAATGCCACGATCTCCAATGTTACAGCATTATCGACAGGCGACTTTTTATCCTTAAACATTTGCACAATCTTCTTGAGCAACTCAGTGTAGATGTATTTGGTGCTAAGGCTTAACGGAACCACCCCTTTGTCGGTGAAAACAAGAGCACCATAATCTGATTTACCTGCCCGAATGCCCCTTACCGTTGCAACCCTGCCATCAGCCCAGTTCCCTGTCACGACATCGACCCCTTTTTCATGGCTGCTGGTGACTCTCTTGCATCCCGGCCCCATAAGCGTGAAAAGAATTTCCACCGCATGGATTCCATAATGAAACAAACCTGGGTTCAACTTGGGATTAGCGTCAAATAATGGGCAGGGGCCATAAGCCACCACCCCATGGATTTTGCCCTTGGATTCATCCGCAACAAACTTCACCAGTTCAGGGGTGTACCTTAGGGAAGATGAACTGAAGACCGTGGTCTTATTTGCCTGGGCGAGTGAAAATATTTTCCTGGCATCTGCTGTCGAACAAGTGAAAGGCTTGTCGATGTAACATGGAATTCCTTTTTCAAGAAACGGCTTTGCCCTATCCAGATGAACCCCGCCCTCCTGGGATTCTATAAGCATTCCATCAACTTTGCCGATCATTTCCTCCGGCTTTTCAACAAGTTGGATACCAAGTTTTTTAATTGCATCCACATAACCTGGGATGCGTTCAGGGCTTATTTTTGACTCGCCAGCACACCCAACGACAATCTGGGCGCCATCAACCCATTGATCCATGGGAACATTTTTATGAAGCAGTCGCTCTGCAAAAGCAACCACATGAGAGGTGTCAAAATCGAGCATTCCCAATCGAATCATCCCAAGTACTCCATTTAAAAATACCGCGTAAACCTTCTCAATCGTAAATGAAACAACGGGCCATGTGAAGAAGCAACCACAAAAAGACTGGGTAAAAATCCACAGACTCCTAGAATTTCCATAGCATCCAAACAATGAAAAGAGTGAAGAAATGGGCAATGAAAAACTCGAACAGCTTTTGGAACAAATACGCGCGGGCAAACTAAGTGTTGCGGATGGCATGGAGCAACTTTCCTCCATCCAGGTCGGTACGCCAGTCTATGCCAACCTTGACCTGGACCGTGCCCGCAGGTGTGGTTTCCCGGAAGTCATACTCGCGGAGGGAAAAACACCGGAATGGCTTGAGGGAGTGGTGGCAAGGTTGATCCAAGCCAACCAGGATTGCTTTGCAACCAGGTTAACCTCTGAGCAGGCGAGGCGACTGAAGAATCTTTACCCGGAAGCGGACCTCGATGAAATCGCGCGCACTTTTCTCAAGCGCGCAAACAAAAACCCAACCACCCCCAAAGGCATGGTTACTTTTCTTACTGCGGGCACTGGAGATATACCCGTTGCCAGGGAAGCCATGAATACCGCAATAGCCCTTGGGGTGGGAACCAAATTGATTCCTGATGTGGGAGTAGCGGGCTTGCATAGGTTGCTTAACAATCTGAGTGCAATCAAGGATTCGGATGCCATCGTTGTGGTTGCTGGAATGGATGGCGCCTTGCCAAGCGTGGTGGGTGGGTTGGTGGATTGCCCTGTGATCGCCGTTCCAACCAGCATAGGATACGGCACATGCTTTGGCGGCCTTTCCGCATTATTGACCATGCTGAACGCATGCTCCGCAAATGTGACAGCGGTAAATATTGACGCGGGATTCAAGGCTGGGTATGTGGCGGCATTGATCGCCCGAAAGTCCAACAAACAATAAAGGCACTCGATACAAAAACTCTGCCAATGGAATTTATCCCAAGAGAAATTCCTGAGTTGATTGATTAATCTTCTTGGGAATCGATTATCGGTCTGTGGGTTCGATCATCTTTCCAATATGACGAAGTAAATCCATTTTTGCAGCGTTAAAAACCGCTGCTGCATCACCATCCACTTTTAAATCGGGAATTATACCACGATCAAAGGTTTGACCTGTGGGAAGCCGAAGCTTTGCAACAGTTAATTGCACACCGCCAGGCAGTTTGTCCCAAGGTGCTTTATCAATCGGTATCAGGCATTGGACAGACCCCTTGCCCCTGGTTCGATTTCCCACGATCCTGGCTTTGCCATTCTGCTGAAGCGCCCCAGCGAGGATCTCGGCACTGCTTGCGGTATCCTCATCCACCATGATAACAGTGGGAAGAGCAAATGGATTCTGACCTGTGGAAGAAGAAAATGTCTTGTTGAATTCCTTCACTTGCCCTTCGGAATGCACAATTGTTCCACCATCAAGGAAAAGATCCGCGGAGGTTAGGGCGGATTTAAAGGCACCACCGGGATTACCACGAAGATCAACCAGCAAGCCTCGAACTCCCTGGGTTTGCAATCGGACAAGTGCCTCACGAAACTCAGTTGTTGTGGAATCACGAAAAGAAGAAATCCTGACCACACCGATCGGATCCATGTTCATGGGATTGATGACATCCCAATCGACACTTGGAACAAGCATCATGCGACTTCTAAGTTTAAGATCCGTGATCGTGGTCACTCCACTGGGCTGGATTTGCAGATCAATTTCCTGCCCAGCTTGTATGGAGAGAAGCGCTTGAGCCTGGGCGGGATTGATCATTGAGGAGGGCACACCTTGGATGGAAACAACAGTGTCGCCTTTCAGGATGCCAGCTTCATCCGCGGTGCTTCCCGGAATAACCCGGGAAACCTCATAATAAGCGCCGGAGGGAACAAGGCTTAATCCAACCCCTGGTTGCCTGCCTGCAAGGGCGAGGTCTGCCGCTGCTTTCTGGGTCGGTGTAAACAAAAGGGTGAATTGGTCTAAGCCATGACATGCGCCATTCGCGCACTCCAAAATCACAAGATTACATGCACGGGTGGTGTTTTCAGCCCAACCAGAATTACGCACCTCACCCAGTAATTCGATCATCGTCTCCCTGAGTTCAGAATGGGTTTGGATGGGCAACTTGCGCATTTCCAATATTCGCTGCTCAATTGTCTTTGCACCTTCGAGATTCATGGTTCCGAGGATCGGAGCCAACATTTTTGGCGTCTTTAAAAGTAATAGGACCTCCTCGGTCGCATGATGAAAAAGTATCTCAGGGCGAGCGCGATCAGCCTCGACATAGTTGGAACTCAAAACCTCAGCAATATGGATGAAAAGATCCACAACCTGGCTGGGACGAAGTGCAACCACTATTTTCCGATACTGGTCATTTTGCAACCGGATGAGCTGCTGCTGTTTCCTAACCATACGGTTATAGGATTCCCTTATGTCGAGATCATCCCTGTTCTTGCGGAGATACTCCGCATAGAAATTAGCCGCTCGGGAATATGCACCAGACTCTTCACTTTTTTTAGCTTTTTCAAGAAGACGAAGGTCTTCGTCAGCATCAAAGGCAAAGATAGGATTGGACGATAATATGACCGCAATCAACGAAAGTATCACTGGTCCAGACAAAAAACGGAGTCTCATTCAAAATCTCCGCGAATATTAAAAGCCATCAAGGCTTGATCGATCTTTTCATTCTCCATCAAATTATGGAGATACTCAAGTATAAGCATAGCAATGGCAAAGGTCAAACCTGACGCTTGGTTTTGAACTCATATATTAGACGGAGGTATTTGTTGTTTAGTTTCATTAATTTTCACATTAATTTGAAAGCTGGGTTTTTCCCGAGCAAAACACATGGATACAGATCGCAAAGAAATCCTGGCAAATGCTGAAACCATTGTGATCAAGGTTGGAACCAATGTTTTAACCCGCGCGGATGGAACTCTCGAACCCAACCAGGTGAACAGTCTTGCTGACCAGATATTCAGGCTAAAACAAGCGGGAAAAAAAGTGGCATTGGTCAGTTCCGGGGCGATCGGGGCCGGAATGGGCCGCCTGGGCCTTAAACAACGCCCTTCCGATCTAAGGCATCTTCAAGCCTGCGCCGCTGTTGGGCAGTCTTTCCTAATGCGGGCCTATGAAGATTCCCTTGCTCGCTACGGCATTCCCACGGCACAAATCCTTCTTACCGCAGGCGATTTTGACAACCGAACCCGCTATCTTAATGTGCGCAACACCATCCTGACCCTATTTGAATCCAACTGCCTTCCAATCATCAATGAGAACGACACCATCAGTGTCGCTGAAATACGCTTTGGGGACAATGACACACTTGCGGCACTGGTAACCAACCTGATCCAAGCACCGCTTCTGATCCTACTTACGGTGGTCGATGGTCTATATTCAGCCGACCCAAATACTGACCCAAATGCTTTTTTGGTAAACACAGTCAAACAAATCGACAGGGAAGTGCTCGAAAAAGCGGGAGTAACAAAAAGCAGCCTGGGATCTGGTGGAATGAAAAGCAAACTGAAGGCCGCCAGGCTTGCAACCATGGCAGGTGAGTCGGTTATCATGGCCAATGGGGCGATCCCAGGGGTGCTCGATGCCATTTTTTCAGGCGAACCTGTGGGAACCTTGTTTCTTGCAGCTAAACAAAACATGGCGGCCTGGAAACGCTGGCTTGGTTGGGCGGCTCGCCCCCTTGGAAAAGTTCTCCTTGATGCTGGCGCACTTTCAGCGGTCTGCTCCAAGGGAAAAAGCCTGCTACCAATCGGCGTCAGGGAAGTAACCGGTTCTTTTCAAAAAGGTGCGGTCATTTCCCTTTGCAATCTCGAGGGTGAAGAGTTCGGACGGGGACTTTCAAACTACTCCGCTGCCGACATCGCCAAAATAGCAGGGAAGAAATCAGAATCTATCATCGAGCTTCTTGGGATTCTTCCTTACGAGGAAATCATCCACCGCGACAATCTGGTAATCATCGAACAACCCTAGTACTTGCCATCAGAAACTTCAAATTTGGTTGGTTTTCCCAAACTTCTGCCGTTGTTAAGAATCCAATGGGCTGTCCACCTGATTACCGTAGAGATATCTGTCGCAGGTTCACCCAGCAAATGATTCAGCCTGCTGCTGTTGGTCAACAGGGCGGACTTATTTTCCACACCCGAAAATCTGGGCCCGACACCAAGATACTCCCCCATCTGCAAAGCGATTTTCTTAACCGAGAGCATTGGACCGCTTAGATTAAAGATGCTAGCCGGGCTTTGCGCATGGGGAAGCAACCTCAGCACCGCCTCGTTTGCATCCGCCTGCCAAATGCAATTCAAATACCCCATCTCAAGATTTATGATTTCCCTTTCAAGCACTTTTCGACCAATATCCACCAGCACTCCATACAGCATATCAACGGCATAATTAAGCCTGACGATAGAGACTCTCACCCCATGGTGGTTCGCGAAAAACTGAAGCATCCTTTCCCTTCCAATCGCAGCAGCCGAGTATTCACCCGTTGCGACTAGTGGGTCGTCCTCTCTGGATCCGCCAGAACCAACATCCACAGTTGGATAAACATTACCCGTGGAAAGGGCGACAATATTCGCATTACGATAACGCCTGCAGACAGCGGCACTCACAAGACAATTAACCGCCCAAGTCTCTGAGGGGTCCAGGGAAGTACCAAACTTCCTTCCCGCAAGGGAAACAACATAATCAGCATCAGGCAGGCCCCCTACCTGCGCATCATCCAGGAGATCCGCTGAAACAGTTGATATATTTCTTTCATTGAGCCATTTTTTCTGGATTGGATCTGAAAATCGACTGATTGCAATAATCTTTAATTTGGAACCCGAAGCTTCAACCCCGCGCGCTGCAAGAACCGCGAGCGTGGGCCCCATTTTTCCCCCCGCCCCAACCAAGGCCAGAGTTCCCTCCATGCCAGCCAACATTTTTACAAGGGCATCTGAAGGGTTTGTAAGAGCCTTCTCCCTTTCTGCTTCAGTTAAAATAACATCAGGTCGCATGATATTTCCCCATCTAAATAAGATGTAATCATAAGTGGTTTATTGTAAAATACAACTTTGAAGCTGATAGCCCCTGGTGCTGAATGACGAAATATCCGAAGAAAACAAACTGCCCGGCCTGCGGCATAGTCATCCGGCTAAAATACCCGAAGCAATCTCATTACCATGAATGCACCTGTGGTGAATGGTTCTTTTACGAGCCTATTAAAAATTCCGCAGATCCCCAATCCACCCGCTTGGGCTCCGGTTCAAAGATCATATCCCCGCGAATCACCAAGCTAGCTGGTCCGCCGCCATCCAACAGCACTGCGCCAAAAGTAACTGTTTTCAAAAACCACCTGCCCCCAGTTCAACCAAAAACTTCGCTTAACTTGGTTGAACCGGTTACTGAAAATGGTGAAACAACCCTTGTCCCACCAGAGGGAAATGCTCCTTCAACAGCAGTAAATGAATTCCCCTTGATAAAGCCAAAAAAATCATCTAAACCGCTGATGATAGTAAGTGGCTTATTTATTTTGGCAGTATTGGGATTGATCACAACCTGGCTTTTCATTGATGTTTCCAAACTTGAAACCGAGGAAAAAAAGCGCTTGCAAGCACAGGAATATCTCAAGGAGAAAAACTTCCTGCTGGCATCGGTCAAATTCGATGAACTTGCATCACTTCACCCCGAAAGTGCCTGGAACCAGGAATATTTGTTTCTAGGGAAAATAGCAACTCTGAGAAACAACCTTGAATCAAGCTCGCTTGACAGTTCAAAAACATTTGATGCACTTCGATCCAATCCCCTATCAACCTCAGACCACTCAGACCTTGGATGGTTGCAATACCTTGGGCTGATCCATGTGCTGCTTGAAAAATCAACCTCTGAACCTGAACTATTAAACTGGGTCGAGCAGGAATCCAACCTTTTAAAAAAGAAAATCAATGATGCGGGAACCGAGATAAATCTGGTTCTGGAAATGGTGGCGGAAAAAAGAAAAGAATTGGCCAGGATAAAATCCGAGGAGGAGGAAAAAGCCCGTCTTCTTTCGAAATTAAAACAACTGGAATCATTGCCACCCCATGAGTCTTTCCGGGCGATTCAATATTTCATGGAACAGGAATCATCCAACAAACCTGACGCGAAAAATATGCCCGAGTGCGCCATAGCGCTTGAAAAAGCCAAGACAAGGCACTTCAACTCCATCACCTACGAAAAAAACACTCCTCAAGAAAAACAAAACACCAGGAATCAAAAGAACTCGCTCGGTTGGCAATACTTTCAGCACCCTTTGATGCAACTTCAAAAACCCAATTGGAACCCGGGGACGCAAACTCCAGTTTTTAGTTTAAACCATGGGGTTCTATACGCTCTTGATAGGACTCATGGGAATATCCTTTGGATCAAAAGACTTGGAATTGATGTGAATTCTCCACCTCTTTACATCCCAGACAACCAAGGGGTTGGTTCCACCCTTCTCACACTCGAAAACAATGGCATGAACCTCGCTGCCTTGGATAAATCAGGAAACACACTTTGGAGCACCAGTCTGGGGGGAACCTGCCTGGCTGGAGTAAGCATCTGGCAGGACATCGCATTAATTCCATGCATTGAGGGGTATCTGATCGAAGTGGAACTTGCGGGTGGGAATATCCTTGGTCGTTGGAAATTAGGCCAGTCATTGATCGCATCTCCTTGCATTCCCATGGATTCCAATTCCTGCTACATACCAGCAGACCCTGGCCACATTCTTTGCCTGGATCTGGCCACTAAAAAATGCTTCGGAATCATCGTTTCAGAACATGTGACAGGAACCTTAGTCGGGCCTCCAATTCCAATTTTCCTTGGCGAAAAGAAAGACCCCACGCACCTTTTGCTAACCACTGAAGAGCCTGGCCCATCCACCACAAATCGCATTTTTCAAATCCCCACAACCTACAAAAATCACATACAAGAACCCTTTTATATTTTCAGCACAAATGGGAGGCCAGTTTCATCACCAGTGGCATTTCAAAACCGACTGGGAATCCTGGATTCCCGCCAGAATATCTCTTTCTTTGCATGGTCAAAGGAACCGGGAAAATCGCCACCTTTACTCCCATTTTTTGATGAAAAAAACCAGGACAAGCCTTTGTCTGTCTTGTTTGAAGGGTTGAAACAAAAAACAGGATCATCGCAACTGCTTGCTTTCAACGAAAATGAAGCAGACATTCTTTACAACGGCAATTTTTGCAAAATATGGTTTTTGTGGAATCTCAGGGATGGGCTGAAGATGGTGCCTACAAAACCTCCATTCCATCAGACAGGTACACTCGTTTCAAAACCTTCTCCAGTTGAAGATGCCTCGCTTCTTAGAAACGCATGGAGTATCACGGGGAAATTATCAAACGGAAGCCTGGCGGCACAGTTGATTGACCCTGAAAAAAACAAGCCTCTTTGGAAAACCATGCTTTCTCCCGTGTTTAATGACGATCCCATCAAGGTTTCATCCCCCATGGAAAAAAACCTGCTCCTCTTGGCAGATAAACCCGGCAACCTTTTTCTTTTGAAAAACCCGGGTACACTTTCCCAGTCAATCTGGAATGAAGGAGGAATTTGCATCTCCACCATTCCCCAATCCGATCACCCTTCAAGATCATACTTGATGAAATCGCAGGGTTCCGAAAAAATTGTGCAATTACTTCAGGAAATGGTCACCAAAAAGGTCTCAATAAAATTAATCTCGCTTGAGAACAACATCCCTGAAATCAAATCATTGAGCATTCCAGAAATAGGACATGACTTCGCAGGGCATCCAAAAATAATGGGCAACCAGATCCTTGTACCACTTACCGATGGTAATATCTCACGGATCTGGGTAAAGGAGAACAATCCGGTAGTTTCCACAGGACCGACATGGAAATTGTCTGAAACCCAGGGAAAACCAATTTGCCAGATTGCAGTCCTCGATAATGACATGTTTTGCTTTTCTGATGGAACATCCACATCTTTTTTCAAATGGAACAATCTTCCAAATGCCACATTTGAGAAAGTCAAAGCCCCTCAAAACTTTTCCAATACATCATGTTTTTCACTCGATTCAATCAGTGCAGCAAAAGAATCAATTGGGACTTTCCTTTCGCCGAGTGGGGAATTTTTCTCACTCCGGTCCAACCCTGATGGTTCCATTCCAAAACCAATGATGATCGATTTGAAATTGACACCGAAAGCGTGTTGGAACATCGGTGGTGCCACTCAACCACCCAGAACCTGCATACTTTCAACGGAGAGAAAGTTGTGCTGGGTCGATCCCGTCGAGGGAAAATTATTATGGGATATTCCCCTCAAATCCCCACCACTTGTGAAACCTTTTGTCACAGACAAGAAAATAATCATTTTTCTTCAATCAGGCGAAGCGATGGTGCTTGAGGAATCCTCGGGAAAATTATTGAAGTCCGGACTAAGGCTACCCGAGGAATTATTCCCATCCTCGAACCCATGGCAAGGCGCGGGTAGCACAATATTCATCCCATTCATTGATGGAACCATCCTTCAATCATCCTTGAAGGATCTCATGTCTGATTCTTGACCTGCAAGATCCCCACAACAGGATTGAAATCTGAAACAGGAAAGGGTCGGCTCCTTTAATAATAGCCGACCCTTTATCGCTAATTTCAACACGATTGATTTCAATCGTTATCTTTTTTCAAATCCAGGGCACGCACTCCCATTCGCGCCATGAATTTTAACTTCTGCCTGGTGGATAATTCCTTTGTGTACCGATCCTTGACCGCCTCAATCCAACGAACAGGTCTTTGTCCATAATCAGTTATGACCCGGGTAAGAACAGGCCCTTTTTTATCCAACGCAACCTGGATAGCGGCCTCCAAATCATCGCCGGGTTTTATCTCATGATAATCCACCCCAAAGCCCCTGGCTAAAGCCTCATAATTCATCCGGGTGAGAATGGTCGCTGTTGTGCGCAAATATGCCTGTTTTTGCAATTTTTGCATGTAATGATAAGTCTGGTCATCGAGCACGAAAAATTTAACTGGCAGGCATTCCCGCGATGTCGTTGAAATTTCCATCGCACTCATCAGAAAACAACCATCCCCGGTGATGGTAACCACCTGCCTGTTGGGAAACGCCTTCTGGCCACCGATGGAAGCGGGTATCGACCAACCCATGGCTTGATTATCCGTTGGATTAAAATAGTGCCTGGGCCTCCTGGTGGTGTATGCTTCCGCGGCCCAGTGCTCACTTAAAGTGACATCAACATATGTCAGGGCATCAGCATTGGTTGATTTTCTCAATGCGAGAATGAATTGCATCGGGTCAATGCCACATTTTGAATTGGGCTTGGAATTACTCCGGGCATCTTCAGCTTTCCATGAGGCGATGCAATGGGTGAGCTTTTCATTTTTATTTCGCGCGATCGCAGATTCATTTTCCAATAGCTTCCGGATGAAAAAGCCCGCGTCAGTATGAACCGCAACCGTCGCTTTTTTCACTTTGTTCATATTATCCGCGTTGGCATCAACATGAATAAGGTAAGGTTTGGGCGGAAGAGAGTAAAATGCTGTGGATACCTCACTGAACTTTACCCCCATCGCAAGCACCAGATCCACGCCCATGAATGCTTTTTCCGCTGTGGGAGTTCCCTGTGGCCCATAACCCCATCCCACCGCGAGTGGATGACACTCATCGATCGCGCCCTTTCCGGAAACACTGGTGGCGACAGGTGCTTGAAGCACCTCGGCAAGCGTGGTGAGTTCATCGGAGAAATCCTGGCAGCCAATACCGGCATATATCCCAACCCGTAATTTTGCGTTCTTAAGAAGGCATAGCGCCTCAGAAAAACAGGCTTCATCGAAAGGTATACCCGGGCTTGGAAGTGGCTGACTGCTAAATCTGGAAGTTTCGATAAACAAATTATAAGGCACTAAAACTCCGACCGGGCCGGGTTCACCTTCTTTTGCTTTCAAGAAAGCGGTTCTCACGGCACAAGGAATTTCATCCACTGTGTTGACTGAGATAACTTCCTTGGTGACAGCCTTGAGCAGTTGCTCCATTGGAAGCTCATGAACTTGGAAGGGGCGGTATTTTTCACCCCGGGCAACATCCCCCACGATGCATACCATTGGTATGCTGTCTAAAAGTGCCTCGCCTATCCCTGTTAAAGAGTTGGTTAGGCCTGGGCCGGGAACTACGCTGATCACACCTGGCTTACCCGTGGCCCGGGCATAACCATCCGCCATGGTGGATGCGGAAAATTCATGGGTCACAAAAAGATAAGGCAGATCGCGTGTTTTCATTGCATCCCAAAGCTCGTTCTCCTGGGCTCCCGGTATACCAAACACACATTCACAGCCTTCTGCAAGCAATGTTTCAACCAACGCCCTGGCCCCAGACATTAATCCAACAACCTTTCCATCATGCTTCAAACGGGCCTCGGCGGAGGAAGGCATAAGCGCAGGAACTGCACCTGCAGCTATACCTTGCAACATTATTCTCCGGGTGAATCTCGGGGACATTTTCAAACCCTCTTGGACTCGGGCTATCAGGATAAAACAATTCACACTCAATAACATCGACTTTAATAGGCCCGGGCTTCGGGAAGTTTTGTAATTTGAATTTGTTATGAATTTAACGATTATTCCTATTGGCTAAATGAGCAAGAATAGGCACTTTTCTCTTGTGATTCAACATTGAACCATCTAAGGTGAAAGTTACTGATTTTTAAATATTTACGCCTTTTTATACAGTTGGAGAAGTTAGATGTTTTACAGGTTTATCGGATTGGCTTCTTTTCTTGCGATAATCACCATTCCCCTGATGCATTCTTCAATCGTGCAGGGACAGGGTGAAGGAATGGAAAAGAAGTTTGAGGACTTTGACAAGGTTGTGAAAGGCGCAAAGGAATATGAAGGCCTTTTCAGATTGCACCTTAAGGATGACAAACTATACGCGGAAATCCGCCCCGATCAGATGGAGCGAAATTTTTTACTTCCCATTGCTATCGCCCGAGGTGCGGGAATGGGTGGCCACACCCTAAACTTCGACAATCAATGGGTCGTGGCATTCAAGAGAGCGGGTGATAAAATTCACCTTATTAGAAGGAATGTCCGTTTCACTGCGAAGCCGGGATCCCCCACGGCCAAGGCTGTGGAAACAACCTACACTGATTCTATTTTGCTCGCGTTGAGAATTATTTCCATAAATCCCGGCAGGCAAAGCGCCCTTATCAGCCTTAACGATATTTTCATGTCGGATTTCGCTCAACTTGGCATGGGTATGTTTGACCCAAGTCGAAGCACCTGGAGCAAAGTGAAGGCTTTTCCCAAAAACATTGAACTGGAGATTTCCGCGACCTACACCGGTGGCCGCAACCGTGGCTTTCATGATGGTGGCGGTGAAAGTGTGATTGATTCGCGTGGCGAGACTGTTGTCATTCATTACGGTCTTTGTTCCCTTTCTGAAATTGGATACCAACCCCGCATCGCGGATGATCGCGTGGGCCATTTCCTCAGCGCCGTCAAGGATTTCAGCTCGGATAACACTGACACCACCTTCATTCGTTATGTGAACCGATGGAGACTGGAGCGAGCTGAACCGGTTGACCCCAAGAACCCCGCCAAACTTTCCCCACCCCGTAAGAAGATTGTTTTTTGGATCGAAAAATCAGTGCCCGATGAGTATCGTGCCGCGGTGAGGGAGGGAATACTTGAATGGAACAAGGCATTTGAAAAGATCGGGTTCCGCGATGCCATTGAGGTACGCCAACAGGAAAATGAGGAGTTTGACCCTGAGGATATCAACTACAATACCTTCCGGTGGATAGCCACGGATCAAGGATTCGCGATGGGCCCCTCCCGTGCCAACCCCCTTACCGGGGAAATTCTAGATGCAGATATCATCTTTGATGCGAGCATGGTTCGCTTCTGGAGGCAGGAGGCAAAGGTATATGCGGGAAACAGTGAACCTGCCAGCACCATCCTTGAGGCGCGCAAAGGGCTGAACTTCCTTCAAACTCCAACTCTTCCAGGATTCTTCCGCGAAGGTCTAAACTGGAACAACTCAAGCAAGATTGATGATCATCGTAAAAGTGCGATCGAATTGGCCGGCCAGCATGGTTTGTGCCAATGCAGCTCACACATGAAGCACGAATTAAGCCTTGCAGCACTTGCGGCGATGGATCGCAGTTTGCTCAAGCCGGGTGAAAAAATCCCAGAGGAACTTTTAACCCAGGCAATCAAGGAAGTTACGATGCATGAAGTGGGCCATACGCTTGGCTTGCGTCATAACTTTAAAGCAAGCACCTTTTTGAAAAATGAGCAACTGCATGACACCAACATAACAAGGAAACAAGGCTTGGTTGGTTCAGTCATGGATTACGCGCCAACAAACATAGCTCCCAAGGGTAAAAAACAAGGTGATTATTACACTAATACCCTTGGACTATATGACTACTGGGCGATTGAGTACGCTTACAAGCCACTTCCCGGAGGAACCGAAGGCGAGGTAGAAAAACTTCGTGAGATTGCCAAGCTTGCACCAGCACCAGGAAACGATTACGCAACTGATGAGGATATGATGGCAAGTTCAGATCCATTGGTGAATGTTTGGGACCTGGGGTCAGACCCACTTTTATTCGCCAAGGAACGAATCCAAATCGCCAAGGAACTTGTACAGGGACTAGCTGAGAAAACAATCGAACCCGGCGAAGGCTACCAACGCGTTCGGACGGCTTTTTCAGTGATTTTGAACCAGTATGGTAACGCGGGAGCCCTGGCATCAAATTTTGTTGGGGGCGAATACATGCACCGTGATCATCGGGGCGACCCGGGTGCACGGGATCCATTCATACCCGTTAGTGGTGCCAAGCAGCGCGATGCCTTGAAGTTCGTGCAGGAAAACATATTTGCTGATAATGCGTTTTCTTTTCCCCCAGAACTATTGCGCAAACTTGCTGCAGACCGCTGGATGCACTGGGGCAACGACCGTGTCATGTCAACTGTGGATTTCCCTCTCTACCAAAGAGTGCTTGCAATCCAGAGTGTTGCAATCAATCAGTTCTTGAATAATTCGACACTATCAAGGATTCAAAACAACATTCCAAAGGCTGCTGCAAACGACAAACCCCTAACCATCAGCGAGGTTTTCCGATCCCTGACTGATGGAATCTGGCAGGATGTCGCCAATGCGCCAAAGCAGGCCAAAAAAGATGTCAATCTTTCCATCATCCGAAGAAATCTGCAAAGGAAGTATGTGCAATCACTTTCCGACCTGGTGCTGAACCCTGCCGGAATTTCAGATGGCAAAAGCCTTGCCAGGATGCATTTGAAAGAAATCCAAAAAAACATCACCGTCGCACTTGCTGACAAAACCCTGATTATTGAGGATGCCAGCAGGGCTCATCTGGATGAGTGCCAGGAGAAAATCCAGAAGGTGCTAACTGCTTCCATTCAAACCCGGGAATAAAACATTCCCACAATAAAAAACGCCCGAAGTTTTTAACTGCGGGCGTTTTTAGTTAAAACAAGCAAATGCTGGGATATTAATCCTTGCCAAACACAATATCGCCGTATGTGCTGTTGACTATCGCCTTGAGTTCTGACTGTTCCTGTGATGGGACCTTGAACTTATCCAAAGTCTGTTGAAAATCGTCCATGAATGCCGACCATTCTTTGGGAGTGATATTCAAATGACGGTGGGAATCGACCATCGAGCGCCCCGAATACTTTTGCGGGCCCCCAGTCACCATGCAAACCTGCTCTGTCACCAGATATTTAAACCCGGAAGGTGGGACCCGATGGTGCGCCTCCTGAACAGCGGGATTGGCATTCAAACGGGGATCATTCATCACACGGTCAATAAAATCGTCCACAACTGGGGCGATTGCAAATACCCCTCCCAATCTCTCATATAGACTCGGTTTTTTAATTTGATCAGTCATTTTCAACTCTTCAGTTCTTGATGATAAACTCAAATATCAAAATGTAATTGTGCGTTCAACTAATGAAAGTGGCAAGAAAAAACCAGATAACCTAAACGCAAACAAAAAGGCAGGCATCTTTTAAATGCCCGCCTTCTGAAGCAACCTTGATTTTGGTTGTGAATTAATAATCACCAGGTATGGTTTCACCATTATCCCTTGTGCAAATGGCGGCATATATTTGCACTGATATGGAGGCATTTATTGACCTGACTGACCCATCTCCCATCAATGTATTATTTATTCCGGTGTGGAAGGAAAAAGGTTGGCTGGTGCCCTCTGTACCGAATGGCGCCATGTTATAAGTCGGGTAATCAAAACCATTGGTGCAGTTGACCGCGCAAGTTCCAGGGTAACTGGTTCCAGCGGAGTTTGAAGAGATAAAATCGATATCTGACGCGGGCCTGCACCAACCACCCCCATTCACTTTTTTGTTTGGAACTGTGCCGATACTAACCCCCTTTTGGATAAGCCTTGGTCTGCCACCTGATTCCACGATTGCAATAGTGTTAGAAAGCCCATCCTTAACATCAAGGAGCTTAACCGTTTTGTTTTTCTCCATAATCCCAGGTATCAATGCCCCCGTAGTATTGACATTTGCAGCAATCGCACTGACACCGGTCAAGGCCCCGTAATCTGAAATCCCAACAATATCCCAAACATTTGTTTGAGGGTCGCCATCAAGTCTTGATGAATCGGGAACCGCCGGGCATTGAAGAATTTTGATCGGCTGCTTTGTGATAGGCAGATTGTTTGCATGACTCCAAGTCTGATTGTTGTCGTATGTCTTGACCAGATTCCCCTGCTCCAGATAAGGCAGTAAAGATACAGCCCAGCTAATTCTTGGGGAAGTCGTGACCCCGCCAGGTCTTGTACTGGTTGGAATTTTACTGTCATTTGAGCTTGCATAACCATGGATTGATATGCCCAGTTGTTTCAAATTATTTATACACTGGGTCTTGGCCGCGGCTTCCCGTACTTTTTGAACCGCAGGCAACAATAGCCCGATCAAAATCGCAATGATGGCAATAACCACCAAAAGTTCTATGAGCGT
>SXGQ01423530.1_pt1 | contig 26389 bp, 27 predicted proteins | sample 3178371 | NCBI WGS metagenome assembly SXGQ01 (sample SAMN11356859, study PRJNA531348) | freshwater metagenome | isolation source: freshwater sample F1-20 | place: China: Fuxian Lake, Yuxi | collected 2017-12-25 | reverse complement strand
TGAGTAACTGCCGGTGGCAAGGACGACGGTGTCGATCTTCTTCAGTTTTTTCGTGCGGTTGCTGTACGAGTGGGCGACCTTGACCCAACCCTTGCCGATTTCGACGGCGCGGAACATCGTCTTCACTTTCACACCGGCTTCGTCGACCATCGCCATCATCGACCCGATCGAGTACGACCCGACGAGTTGCGAAGGGGCGATCGTCGGGAACATGACGGTGACCTCGTGGCCGTGGCCTGCGATGTGCTCGGCAACGGTGAGGGGCGACGGCCGGTCGTCTTCGGCGAGTATGAGAACTCGCTTGCCCGGCTTCTTCTCACCGTTCAAGACCTGCGCAACGGTCAGTACATGTGGCAGGTTCTCGCCGGCGATTCCGGGCTTTCGAACCTTGGCACCGGTGGCGACACACACCGCATCGGCTCCGAATTTCATTACCTCGTCGGGCGTGGCCTCTTTGTTGAGCTCCACCTTCACGCCGGCATCGGCGAGGCGCCACTCTTGGAAACGCACCCACTTGGCGTAGTTGCGGTTCATCCGCACTTTCGAAGACAGCGTGATCTGTCCGCCCAGTTCGGGGGCCTTTTCCCACAGGGTGACGTCATGTCCTCGTTCGGCGGCAAGACCGGCAAGTTCCATGCCGGCGGGCCCGGCGCCGATGACAAGGACGCGCTTCTTCTTGTCGAGTGGCTTCAAGCCGCCTTCGGATTCACGACCCGACAACGGGTTGCCCGCACAGCCGAAGCCCAGTCCCTCGACCGTGCTGCGGTGAATGCAGTCGTTCAGGCCGACGCACGGGCGAATCGTGTGGGCAAGGTCGCGGCGCACTTTGTTGACGAAGTTGCTGTCGGCGATGTTGGCGCGCACCATGCCGACGATGTCAGCTTGGCTCTTGTCGATGATCTCGGCGGCTTTCTCGGGCGACGTCACTCGACCGACGTAGATGACGGGAAGATGCGTGCCCTTCTTGGCCTCGCCACACAGGTCGGCCCAGTGGCCTTCGGGGTGCGCGCCGAGCTGGATGTATGACGGCACGCCCCAGTTGTTTCCGACGTCGAGAGAGAAATAGTCGACCGTTCCGTCCTCGGTGAACTTCTCCAAGAGATAGCGGCAGTAGTTGACGTCGTAACCGCCGTCGAGCAGTTCGTCGATGCACAGACGCAGGCCCAGCGTGACGTTGCGGGGCTGGTGCGCGCGGATCGAATCGACGACGTCCTTCAGGAACTTGCGCCGACCTTCTTCGTCGCCGCCGTATTCATCGGTGCGCTTGTTCGTCTTTGGTGACAGGAACCACTGCAAGAGGTCGTCGTGGTTGGCATGAAGTTCGATGACATCGACACCTTGGCCAATGGCAATCGCTGCCGACTCGCCGTACTCCTTGATCATCCACGCGATCTCGTCGCGATCCATCGCGTGGGGAATCTTGAAGTCCGCATAACCACTGGGTTCCTGCGACGGTGACAACGGCTTGCCGCCTTGCAACACCATCTGCACCGTGCCGTATCCGCCCGCTTCGTGAATGGCGTCCATCATTCGCTTCACGCGGTCGGGATACAACGGGTTGCGGAAGTGTCCCGGGCCGTTTGCGCCAACGCCGGTTGGTTCGAAGCCGAGCGGAAGCGGGTTCTTCACGAACACCGGCCCGCCGCCGACCCATTCGTTGCCGCCCTTCACGCGGGCGACGTAGTACTGAACGAACTTCTGGAACTGTTCGTCGTTGCCCATGAAGTTGCTTGCACCCGCCGAGTGCGGCGGCACCATGAGCCGGTGCGTCAGGTTGAGCTGGCCCACCTTGATGGGCTGGAACAGCGACAAGTACTTCGACATGGACCCCTCCTCGAACCGCGCGCACCCGGGCGCAACAAATCAAACGCTAATGGGTGGCGTTCGACGAGTCCGAGGTAGAACGGGTGCGTTTCTCGGCGCAAAAAGGCGCAAAAAGCGAGCCGTATTGCGCCGAGAACCCTTTAGTAGGGGAGGGTGCCGCCGTCGACGGCCCACGACGTGCCGGTGATACCCGACGCGGCAGCGGAGGCAAGCATCACCGCGGCTGCAGCAACCTCTTCGACGGTGTTGAGGCGCTTGATTGCGGCTTCCTGGGCGAACATCTCGAGGAGGCCTTCGTAGTTCTCGGCGCCCATGGCCTTTGCGCTTTCCGGGCCGGTTTCACGCACGATGTCGGTTTCGATGAGGCCAGGCAGAATCGCGTTCACGGTGATGCCGAGCGTGCCGACGTCCTTGGCCGCTGCCTTCATGAGACCGAGCACTGCGTGCTTGGACGCGGCGTAGCCGGGGATGCCGGGCTTGCCGAGTTTGCCCTCGACCGAAGAGGTCACGATGATGCGGCCGGTCTGACGTGGGATCATGTGGTTCAGCGCCTTGCGCATGCCCCAGAACACCGAGTTCAGGTTCCAGTCCATCTCGAGCTGCCACTCTTCGTTCGTCATCAGGTGCACCGGGGCGGTGTTCTGCACACCACCCGAGTTCAAGCACATGATGTCGAGCTGGCCGAACTTTTCGATCGTGAAATCGACGATGCCATCGGCCGTCGACTGCGCGCGGGCGTCACCGGCGAAGAAGGCGATGCTCGGTCCTCCGCCCATTTCCTTCAGGGCCTGTGCACCCTTGGCGGCATCGCGACCGTTGACGACGACCTTGGCACCCTCACGCAGAAAGGCCTCGGCCATTCCGCGTCCGATACTGCGCGTGCCACCCGTGATTGCTGCAACTTTTCCGTCGAGCTTTCCCATGATTCGTTCCTTGTCCCTTGTGTTTCCCGGATCAGTAAGCGGCCGTGCCGCCGTCGACGGAGTACATCGTGCCCGTCATGCCGCCGCCGGCCTCCGACGCCAGCAGCGTCGCGACAACGGCAACTTCTTCGACGGTGTTCAGGCGCTTGATGGCCGCTTCCGAAGCGAACCAGTCAAGGAGTCCCTGGTATGTGAGACCCATTGACTGTGCTGCGGCCGGGCCTTCGTCCCTCATGATGTCGGTTTCGATGGCACCAGGGCAGATGCAGTTGATGGTCACGCCCTGGGTGCCGATCTCTTGCGCACACGACTTCGTGAAGCCGTTGATCGCATGCTTCGCCGTCACGTAAATCGAGACGCCGGGCTTGCCGTGCTTGCCTTCGACCGACGAAATGTTGATGATGCGTCCCCACTGGCGCGGAAGCATGTCGCGCAGCGCGTACTGGGTACACCAGAAGGTCGACCAGAAGTTCCACACGAGTGCGTCCTGCATCGCCCAGTCCTCGAGGTCGACAACCGGGGCGTGACCCGTCGCGCCACCCGCGTTGTTGACGAGGATGTCGATCCTGCCGTAGCGCTCGATCGTGCCCTTGACGAGGGCTTCGCAGCCCTCGCGACTCTTCACGTCGCCCGAAAGGAAATGCACTTTGTCGCCGGCGTTCATTTCCTTCAATGCCTGGGCGCCCTTTTCGGCCGAACGACCGTTGATGACGACACTTGCGCCCTCGCCCACGAAGGCCTCAGCGATGGCGCGGCCAATTCCGCGCGTACCGCCGGTGACCAGCGCAACTTTGCCCTGAAGTTCCATCGAAAACCCCTGTTCTCCTCGCCCGACCGACGGGCGTTTGCGTAGAGTAGCCGTGCGTCGTACAGGCGAAAAACGGGGCGCCAAAACGTCCCGAAAATCACCGAACCAGGAGGGAAATCGTGTCGAAGGAAGGTCTGACAGCGCTGAAGTTGGCCGTTGGGGAGGTCAAGTCGGTGATCACCACCCTCACCGATGAGGAGTGGTCCCGCCCAAGTGGCTGTCTGGGGTGGAGCGTCCGCGACCTCGTCGCGCACATGAGTTCGAACTACAAGGAAACCGTCGATCCCTCTCCCCCGCCGGCCGAACCGGTCAACCTGCCGGCCGAGCGAATGATGGACATGCTGGTCGAGCCCCGCAAGACGTGGACGAACCAACAGATTCTCGACGAGTATCTCGCGTTTTGTGACCAAGCGGTCGCCGTCATCGAATCAATGCAGGAAGAGCCCCTTGCGTCGACGCCGATCCCCCTTGCCGATCTCGGCACGTATCCGATGCATTCACTGGCCGATGCCTATGCATTCGACCATTACTGCCATTTGCGCATCGACCTCTTGGCACCCGAGGGCCCCATCGAGCGCCATGTTGCCGATGCCGACGCACAACGGCTCGGACCCGCAATTGGGTGGATGATCACGGGCATGCCCCAGATGCAAACGGGACTCGGACGCACATTGTCCGCACCGATCACCCTCACCCTCACCGGCCCTGGCGGTGGGAGCTGGACCATCACTCCGGTTGGTGACGACATCGTCGTCACGCCGGGCAAAATAGGAAGCGCAGTTGCCGATGCCAGCAGCAACGGTCATGCGTTCATCGACTGGGGCACCAAGCGCTCCGACTGGCGTGAACACTGCAAGGTCACCGGCAACGAGTCAGCCGTAGCGGGCTTTCTCGACGCGCTGAACATCATCTAGCCGAACTGGCGAGGGGTCACACTTGCGTTCGGCTTGGCCCGACGGCCGAGCCTTTGAACATCGCGTCAGAGTCGAATCCGATGCGCACGTCGGGTTTGAGTTCGATCACCTGACGCGTGGGAGTGTCGAGGTGCTCGACAAATGCCCGTTGGCGGTCGACGCTTTCGGGTCGCACGCGGGCGGCGAGCGCTGCGTAGAACCACTTCTTCACATCGTCTGAGTCGTGGAGAACGATGTCACCCTTGTACGTCACCGCCTGACTGATGCCGATATCGGTACCCCGGCTGGTGATGGCGATAGCACCACGCGGCCTTTTTTTGTACGCCTTCATGCGGGCGCGCTGGGTGGTAGCCGTGAGCCAAAAACTTCCCTTGGCCCACACGAAGTTCATGTAGACACCGACCGGATCGCCCGAGTCGGTCGTCCACATGAGACAGCACTCTGTCTGCTTGTTGAGAAGCGTCTCTTCGCGCTCGTTGGAGAGCGCAAAGACGCTGACGTCGTCGTAGTTGCCTGCCACCTACGCGGCGCGCTTCCTGCGAATTCGCGCCACACCCTGCTGGCTGGCGAGCGCAACGGCGATGATGAGAGTCGTGCCTTGGAAGAGCGGCTCGACCCAGAACGAACCGGCACCGACGACGAGCTGTAGACCCTTGATGCCGAATGCGAGTGCGTAGAGCGCAAGAACGGTGCCCCACACGTTCGGACGATGCGAGAGCTGCGACGCACCGAAGAACACGGCTGCGATTGCCGGGAACAGGTAGCCAGGGCCCGTGGCTGACGAGAAGAACCCGATCTTGGCCGACAGCAAAATGCCCGCGACACCCGCAAGGGTCGCCGAGGCGACGAGTGAACCCCAGATCATGCGGTCGGTTCGCACACCGGCGAGACGCGCTGCATCGACGTTGCCGCCCGTTGCGAAGAGATACCGGCCAGCCGGCGTGTGTTCGAGGATGAACCACAGGATGACGGCAATGATCATGAAGTAGACGAAGAGGATCGGAAGTCCGAGCACTTCCCGACGACCCCACTGGAGATACGTGTCGGAGTAAGCACTCGTGATCTGACGGTTGTCGGACACCTTGAGGACGATCGCTGTCACCAACTGGCTGATGCCGAGCGTTGCAATGAACGAGTTGACCCGTAATTTCACGACGACAAAGCCGGAGAGAAAGCCGACGCATGAACACACGAGTACTGCGATCAACGCACTGACACCACCGGGCAGATTGAAGCTGCGCTCGGCGTCGTTTTGGAGGAATGTCGCGATGACAAGCGACAGCGAGCACATCGCGCCGATTGACAGGTCGAAGGAGTTCGTCGCCAACGGAATGAGGAATGCAAGCGCGAGGAGACCGATGGGTACGTTCTCTCCAAGGGTCAGCTTGAAGGTGGCGCTGCTGATGAACGTGTCGGTTTTCCAGAGTCCGAACACGATCATGAAGGCACCCCATAGGTAGAGCGCACTGAATCGGTCGAGCCCGAGGCGTGTCAGCAGTGATGCCTTGGGAGTACCCCTTGTTTCGGTGTTCACGTGTTGTCCTTTCGCCAATTCGTCAATTCGCGAGCGTCGACCCTGCAAGCAGGGCCCTGTCGATGTTTTCTGCGGTGATACCGATTTCGCGTGAGATTGTCTCGACAACCTCGCCGCGGTACATCACAAGAATCCGGTCACACACTCGGGCAAGTTCGCTCGAGTCGGTCGAGCACACAACCACGGCCGCGCCATTGTCGGCGGCTTGGTCGACGAAGGAGTGAATTTCTTCCTTCGCGCCGATGTCGACGCCTTGCGTGGGTTCGTCGACCAGCAGGACCTTGGGCGACAGGCGGAAGCTGCGCGCCATCATCACCTTTTGCTGATTGCCGCCCGAGAGCGTCGCAATCGGCACCTCGGTACCCGCGGTGACGACACTCAAGCGACTCACCCAGTCGTTCGATTCCGCCTTTTCGTCGCGATGGCTGAGGCGCCAGCCCTTCTTGTTGCGCTCGACGTCGGCGATCGTGAGATTGGCGCGGACGCTCATCGTCGGGAGAAGACCGTTGCGGACGCGGTTGACCGGAACGAAAGCAAGACCGCGCTTGATTGCTCCTCGGGGTTGGGCGTTCGGGATTTCGTCACCGTCGATCGTCACCCGTCCGTCGAATCGGGGGGTCGCGCCGGACAGCAAACCAACCAGCGTGTCGCGACCCGAACCGGTGAGGCCGGTCACGCCGAGAACCTCACCCGGTCGCACCTCGAAGGTCAGCCCGTTCACGCCCGGACCAACAAGGTTCTCGACGACGAAGCGCGGTGGCGTTGCGGCCGACACCGATCGATCGGCAGATCGCGCGACAACCTTGTGACCAACGATCATCTCGATGAGTGAGTCCATGGTGAGCCCTGACGTGCGCTTGGTTCCGACGACTTGACCGTCGCGCAGAACGGTGACGCGGTCGGCGATCTCGAAGACTTCTTCGAGGTGGTGCGACACGAAGATCACACTGATTCCGCGAGCCTTCAACCGGCGCACTGCATCGAAGAGACGGTCGACGTCGGCACCGGGAAGCGCCGCTGTCGGTTCGTCGAGCACGACGATGGAGACACCGGCATCGAGATCTTGGAGCGCACGCGCGATGGCGACGCCCGTACGTTCGGCTGCGCCAAGCATCGCAACCGGTGCTCGCACATTGATGTCGAAACCCAAATCGGCAAGAAGTTGCTTGGCGCGCTGGGTTTCCGAACGCCACTTGATGCGCTGACCGAAACTGGTGTTGTAGCCAAAGCCAAGCGCCAAATTCTCGACCGTGCTGACGGATTCAACGAGACCGAGGTCTTGGTGAACAAAACGGATGCCAGCTGCGTGGGCCGCAGCTGCATTACCGACTTCGAATTGTGCTCCGTGCATCGTGACGATGTGATTCGCATCGGGCTGGTGGAAGCCGGCGAGGATCTTGATGAGGGTCGATTTGCCCGAGCCGTTCTGGCCAACGAGAGCATGAATCTCGCCCTCTTCGATGTCGAGGGCCGCATCGCGAAGTGCGACCTGCCCAGGGAAGGTCTTCGACAAAGAATGAATGTGTAACGTGATGCCCATCGCACCCCCCCAGGTCGTTTTGCGCCGTCTGCGCACGGCTGCGTTTCGCCATGATATGCAGGGCGTGAGTGACATTTGGCCTTACCGCTGGCATTGCCGGTGTGCGTGGCGCCTCCACTGAACAAATTTGCAGGGTGCAGGTTCTCTCGGGTCCTTCCGACTCTTGCGACACCCCCCAGTTGCCCGTAGCGTGTGACGGGCGACTCCGGGGGCTTCACCTCTTGTCTGTCGTCGAGTTACCACCTGTTACAAACACCGACCACCTAACTCATAAAAGAGGGGAAAGAATGCGCAAACGCACACGCCGGATCGCGGCAGCCGTCTTCGCTTTCAGCCTTGTTGCCGCGGCATGCGGCGATGACGGCGGAGACGATGCCTCAACCGCAGACACCACAGCGACCGCCGAAACAACGGCGACCGAAGAGACCACGGCACCTGCCGACACAACAGCGCCGGCCGACGACCCGGTGGCAGCCGCCCAAGCGATTGTCGACCAGTTGCGCCAGATTCCGACCGAGATTCCGGTGACCTCTTCGATCACCGAGCCTGCACCGAAGAAGAAGATCGCATGGCTCGCCTGCGAACTTCCGAGCTGTGCAGAAGTCGGTGAGGATGCCCAGGCATTCGCCGATGCTCTCGGCTGGGAGCTGAAGACGATCAACATCAAGAGCTTCGAGCCCGCCCCCGGCGTGCAGCAGGCCATCGACTGGGGTGCTGACTACATCACCATCACCGGTTCGCCGCTTGCTCTCTTCCAGGAGCAGTTCGATGCAGCCGTTGCCAAGGGCATCAAGTTTGCCTTCGGTTACACCACCGAAGACCCGCAGACGGTCGACGGTGGCGTCGAGGGTCTCCTCACCACCATGGGTGACGACTCCTCGGTCTACACCAACGGTGAGCGCATGGCTTCGTGGATGATCGCCGACTCGAAGGCCGCAGCCAACGTTGTCATGGTGAACATCCGTGACTTCCAGGTGCTCGTCGCCGAAGAAGAGGGTCTGAAGGCCGGCCTCGCAGCTGGTTGCCCGACCTGCAAGTTCGAAGGCCTCCCGGTCACGATCGACGACCTCGGCGCTGGCAAGATCCCGCAGCTCGTGGTTTCGTACCTCCAGGAGAACCCGGACACCAACTACGTGCACTTCGCCTTCGGCGGTCTGCCCACCGGCGTTTCGGAAGCCGTCAAGACTGCTGGTCTCTCCGACAAGGTGAAGCTGACCGGCGTCGATTTCTCGGCACCGAACCTGCAGGAAGTCGTTGACGGCACGCACTCGGTGTGGACCTCGAACCCGAAGGCCATGGCCCTTGGTCTCATGTTCCACGCCTGTGTCCTCGACGCCGCTGGCGTTGAGTTCACCGACGAGCGCGAAGCTGCGAAGCTCAGCACTTTCTTCATCGACACCCCCGAGGCGGCCAAGGCGATCCTCGACAGTGGCGGTCTGCAGAACTGGAAGGGCCCAGAGGGTTACATCGACCAGCTGAAGACGCTCTGGGCAGTCGGCTGATCCAGCCAAACCCAAGAACTGAGGAAGAGCGGGGCGAAAGCCCCGCTCTTTTTCATTTCCTGCTCCACCTAACATCCGCACGTGACTGAACTGACGATTGCTGAAGAGACCTATGACGACATCGTGATCGGCGGTGGGGCGTCGGGTTGTGTGATGGCAAGCCGTCTCTCGGCCAACCCGTCGAATCGTGTTCTCCTCCTCGAAGCGGGGGGCGGGGATTCTCACCCGATGATCACGATGCCGAAGGGCATCGCCGTGGTGTCCGCTTCACCGCGATTCACCTGGCGATTCCCCGTGTCACAGCCCCGACTCGACCGCCTGGACATCGGCGAAACCTGGGTCAATGGTCGCGTACTTGGCGGAGGTAGTTCGGTGAACGGCATGATCTGGTCGCGCGGCCATCGCCACGACTACGACGACTGGGAACGAGCCGGCGGCAGCGCGTGGGGCTGGGAGTCCATGCTCGCGGCGTACCGCGCGATCGAAGACCACGAACTTGGCCCGAGCGAGACGCGCGGATCGGGCGGTCCGGTGCGAGTCTCGATTGGACCCTTCCGCTACCCCGAAGCCCATTCGTTCATCGCGGCAGCGAAGCAGGCGGGCCTTTCGGATCGCGGTGACGATCTCAATCACCCCGACCTCGATGGTGTCGGATGGTACGCACATTCGGTACGCGATGGTCGGCGCGAAAGTTCGGTGACTGCGTTCCTCGACCCGGCACGCAAGCGCAAGAACCTCGATGTCATGACGAATGCAATCGTCGAACGCATCGAGTTCGACGACCGACGCGCGTGTGCCGTGATTGTCCGAATCAAGGGTCGGCGCGTTCGCTATGCCCTGCGCGGAGAGGTCATCGTTGCGGGTGGGTCGGTGATGTCACCAAAGATCCTCGAGTTGTCCGGAATCGGCGACGGGTCGCGTCTTTCGCGCTTCGGCATCGAGGTCGTGCACCACAGTCCGCATGTTGGCGAGAACCTGCGCGACCATCTCAACTTCTCGATGCCACACCGCCTCCTTGGGGCTCGGGGCCTCAATCGCCGATTCCGGGGAATCGGTCGCGTTCCCGACCTTCTGCGCTACGCATTTGCGCACACCGGACCGATGACACTCGGCCCCTACGAAGTCGGCGCCTTCACCCGCAGCGATCCACAGCAGGATCGCCCCGACCTGCAGTTGTATTTCTCGGCCTATTCGAAAACACCGGGGCGCTGGACGACCGAACGTGAGCCTGGCTTCACGGTGTCGGTGTTTCTCGTCCAAACCTCGAGCGTCGGGTCGGTTCACATCTCTTCATCCGACCCCGAAGCACCGATCGAACTTCTCCCGAACCACCTTCGTGACGACGCCGATCAGCGGCGCGTCGTCGGGGCGGTTCGCACGGTCCGCTCAATTCTCCGCCAGCCGGCTTTCGCACATCATGTCGGAACGGAGATCGCACCGGGTGATGTTCACCAAGACGACGCGGCGATCTTCGAGCGCGTCTTGCCGCGAATTTCGGGCGGTACCCACGCGATGGGAACGTGCGCCATGGGTCGCGGTGACGATGCTGTGCTCGATGAACGGTTGCGCGTGCGCGGCGTGAAGGGCGTACGCGTCGTCAACTGCGCGTCCATGCCGACGTTGGTGTCGGGCAACACAAGTGCGCCGGCGATGGCGATTGCGTGGCAGGCGGCGAATCTCATCGAGGAAGAACTCCGCGCTTGATGCTGTGCATCAAGAAAAAAGGCTCGCGAGAGACCAGATGGCTGCGACCAGACCGACCGATGCCATGACAACACTGCGCAACACGGGCGCCTTGGCGAGATCCGTCTCTTCCTTGCGCTGCGGCGGTGGCTTCACAATTGCCAAGGCATTGCCGGCAAACAATGCGCCCCCGAGTGCAAGGACGAGCCACGCAAGAAGATCTTCACCAAGGAACATGGGCTGACTATGGGCCCTTCGAGGTGAAGTTGTCGAATCGTGTGTAGTTCGCCGAGAAGATCAAGCGGATGTCGTCAAGCGGGCCGGCACGGTGCTTGGCAATTTGCAGGTTTGCGTCCGCCTTGCGCTGCGGGTCGTCGTCGTAGATCGATGGCCGGTAGAGGAACATGACGACGTCGGCGTCTTGTTCCAGTGCACCTGATTCGCGCAGGTCGGACAACGTCGGACGCTTGTCGGTACGTGTTTCGATGCCGCGGCTCAACTGACTCAGCGCAACCACGGGGATCTTGAAGTCGCGGGCGAGGATTTTCAAGTTTCGGCTGATCTCACTGACTTCGAGCTGACGGTTCTCGGCGCTCGTGTTGCCACCCATCAACTGCAGGTAGTCGATGACGATCATCGCAAGCTCGCCGTGCTTGGCTGCGATGCGTCGCGCCTTCGCGCGGATTTCCATGACGGTCACCGCCGAGTTGTCATCGATGAACAAAGGTACGGACAGGCGTCCGATGGCGCGACCGATGCGACGCCAGTCCTCTTCGTTCAACCGACCGTTGCGCAACTTCGCAGAGTCGACGCGCGCCTCGCTGGAGAGAATTCTCTGCGACAGTTCGGCACGACCCATTTCCAACGAGAAGAACAACACCGGTTTGTCCGTCGTGGTGGCGACATTGACGGCCATGCCCATCGCCAGCGCGGACTTACCCATGCCGGGCCGCGCACCGATGATGTTGAGGGTGCCGGGTTGCAGACCCGACAACAGCGCATCAAGGTCGACGAAGCCCGTGGGAATACCCGTGATGGGATTGCCCTTCTCCATGATTTCGGAGAGGCGGTCCATCGTGTCGGGCATGAGGTCGTTCAGTCGCACCATCGTGTCGCTCACTTGGTTCTGGGCGACTTCAAAGATGCTCGACTCGGCACGGTCAAGGGCCTGTTCGATGTTGTCGGGTTGGCTGTAACCGATTTCGGCAATCTCCGAAGCGGCGAGAATGAGCCGTCGCAACATCGATGTTTCACGCACGATGCGCGCGTAACGATCAGCGCTCGACACTGCCGGCGTACGATTCTGCAATTCGACGAGATAGTCGATGCCGCCGATGGTGTCGAGAAGACCTGCGCGCTGGAGCTTGTCGGAGACCGTGACGACATCGACGGGTTCACCCGCGACGTTCAGCGATTGTATTGCATCATGAATGTGTTGGTGGCCGGACTTGTAGAAGTCGCTCGGCGTGACACCGCGCTCGGCGGCCGACCCAATCGCGTCTTTCGACAGCAACATCGCGCCGAGCAACGAAACTTCGGCATCGAGATTGTGCGGGGGCACACGCGTGGCCGTGCCACGGGCAGGTGCAGATGAGTTGCGCGCGTCGGACACGGCTGCCACCCTGCCCTAGCGGTCCTGTGGATCGCTAGGGGCAGGACGTGTGGACAAGCCTGTGTAAAGCCTGTGGATGGCTGTGGGTAACTCAGCTGGCCGCGACATCGACCGAGACGGTGCTCGTGACGTCGTGGAACAGCCGAACCAAAACCGAGTGGCGACCGACGGTGCGGATCGGGGTTTCGATTTCGATGTCGCGCTTGTCGACTTCAATGCCGGTTTGTGCCGCGATGGCCTTGGCGACCTCGGTCGAGGTGACCGAGCCGAACAGGCGACCTTCGTTGCCGGCTTTTGCCGACACCGAGACGGGGGCCGAGCCGAGACGCGAGGCGACGGCAAGGGCTGCCTCTCGCGACGCACGCTCTTTGTTGTCGCGGGCCTTGCGCATTGCGGCCGCCTGAGCGACCGCGCCTTCGCCGGCACCAATGGCCAGCCCGTGGGGCAAGAGGAAATTGCGGGCATGTCCGTCCGAGACCGACACGACATCGCCCCGCTTGCCGAGACCCTTCACATCGCTACGAAGAATCACGTTCATAATCAGGCCTCACCCTCTGCATCGTCGCCGACAGCCGCGGCCTCGGCGGCCTCACCATCAGCAGCCTCACCGGTCGCAGCCTTGGCATCAGAAACGCGGTCCGCGTACTTGTCGACGTATTTCTCGTCATCGTCGCGGTCGGCGCCCGGACGCGGAGCGCGGGCGGAAGCGACACGCTTGGTGTACGGCAGGAGCGCCATCTCGCGGGCATTCTTCACGGCCGTGGCGATTTCCCGCTGCTGCTGAACCGATGTGCCGGCCATGCGCTGGCCGCGGATCTTCGAGCGGTCGGACATGAAGCGCTGCAAAAGGCTGACGTCCTTGTAGTCGACGTACGAAATGCGCTCGGTGTCGAGAACGTTCGGCTTCTTCTTGCCCGGCTTCTTCAGGTCGGCCTTTGAAACCCGGGCCTTGTTTTTCTTGCTGGTCATTGTTCTCTCTCAGTTCCTCTGATGTTCTCGATGGTTCAGAAGGGCTCTTCGTCGCCCATGTACGGATCGGGTGCTGCATCGCCGCCGACGCGGGAGTTGCCTCCGCGGCCGGCGCCACCGCCGCCCTGGCCGCCGCCGCCCTGGCCGGACTGGCGTTCGACCTGTGCGGTTGCCCAACGCAGGCTGGGTCCGAGTTCGTCGGCGACGACCTCGATTGCGGTGCGCTTGTCACCGTCACGAGTGGTGTATTCGCGCTGCTCGAGGCGGCCCGTCACGATGACGCGTGAACCCTTGGCAAGGGTCGCGGCTGCGTTCTCGCCGAGCTGGCCCCATGCGGTGATGTTGAAGTACGACGTCTGCTCTTGCCACTCACCATTGACTTGGTAGCGGCGACCGACAGCAATACCGAACGACGCGACACCGCGTCCACCGGTGGTGAACCGCAGTTCCGGGTCCCGTGTGAGATTGCCGACGAGTGTGATCGTGTTGTCTGCCATGTTGTGCTCCGTTCGTGAGGAGATGAATCCGGACTAGGCCTTGGCGAGCATCCCGCGACGCTGGCCTTCGTGGTCGGGCAGGCGGAGAAGCTTGTGGCGAGCCACGTTGTCGGCGATGCGGAGCGTGCGCTCGACCTCATCAAGGGCGCCGGCCGGCGCGAGGATGTTGTAGACGACGTAGTAGCCGTCTTCCTTCTTGTTGATCGGGTAGGCCAGACGGCGCTTTCCCCACCAATCGGGGTTGCCGTGGATGGAGCCCCCGACGGAGGTGATGGACGCGGTGATCGACTTGACCTGCTGCTGAGCAGCATTGTCGTCGATGCCGCCATCGATGATGACCATCAATTCATAGGCACGGGTCATTGACTTGTTCTCCCTTCGGACACGGCGCGGGCCGTGGCCCCTAACCGGAGCAGGGTGGATATGGAAATGTAAAGGGTATCGGTCTGGCTTCCCATCGCCTCCAGTGTGTGCCAAGCGTGTAGCAACTCGTCCGAAACCCGTTATTTTCGGGTCCATGGCGTACACCTGCGAAAGTTGCGGCGGCTCCGAGGCCACCCTCACCCCCGTCCGGCGGATGTACGTGACCCCCGAAACCTGGGAGTCGGAACACAAGCAGGTCGTGTTGCCCGACGTCGAGCAGTGGTGCTTTTCCTGCCTATCGCAGTACCCCCACGAACGCGTCGACTAGGCCCGGTCACTTGGCGGTCCGTGGGCGGCCGGCGCATGGGCGCTCATCCTCGTCGCACTCGGTGCGGTGTTACTGCTGGTGATCAGGCGTTCGCGCGAGCACGTCTCCTAGGAGGCGATCGCCGCGTATGTGGCCATCAACGGCCCGGCCGCGCGCAGGTCTCCGACCAACTGCACCGCCATCTTGTTCATCATGTACGCATAGGTGAGGTTGGCGTCGAGATCGTTGACGACGAGCGATCCACCCCAACCGCCCCACCAACACGCGTGCGGGTTCGGACTGATGGGCGAGTACTCGGAATTGAGTCCGTAACCCATTCCAAGTTGCACGGGCTGATTGAGAACCAGGTCGACACCCTCGGCCTGCACGTCGAAAATCCGATCGGTCGCCGACGTCGAAAAGAAACGCTTGCCGCCCGCTTCGCCGCGGTGAGAGACGATCGACTGCAGAAGCGCAACTGCACGTGCATTGCCGTGTCCGTTGGCCGCCGCGCTCTCGCAACGTCGCCACGGCTCGGTCCACGCGACCCGTGCGTCCATGATCGGGTTCGTGAACGTGCGCATCGAGATGCTGTCGGGGTCGACACCCTCGATGACAAGAGGCGGTGGCGGAACATTGAGGGTGATCCGCGGATCACACGCTGCCGGAGTGCCGATGTGGAAGTCGGCGCCCAATGGTTCGGCGAACGTCGTGCGGAAGTAATTACCGAGCGTCATTCCCGTGACCCTGCGCACGACCTCACCGATCAGGTAACCCTGCGAGATCGCGTGGTAGCCACTTGCACTTCCCGGTTCCCACCACGGCGATTGCGCGGCGAGTCCCGTCGCGCAACGCTCGAAGTCGGCGAAGTCGTCGGTGGTCATCGGCTGTTCCCAGCCCGAGAGTCCTGCCGTGTGCGACATGATGTGGCGCACGAGTACGTGTGACTTGCCGTTGACCGCAAACTCGGGCCAGTAGTTCGCGACGGGTTCATCGAAATCGACCACACCGCGGTCGACAAGTTCCAGCATCGTGAGGAACATCATCGTCTTCGTCGTCGACCAGACGTTGACGATCGTGTCCTTGTCCCATTCGCGCGTGCGTGCCTCGTCGGCATGGCCGCCCCAAATGTCGACGACCATCTCGCCCTCGTGGATCACCGCAACGGACGCGCCCAGTTCGCTCTCGCCATCCGCGAAGTTCGCCAGGAACGCATCGCGCACGCCCTCGAAACCGGCCTTGACGTAACCCTTTGCCTCGACGGTCATGGTTGCTTCCCCCACCTCGCGGCGTCCCCCGACGCCGTCATGGATTCTACGACACCTCAGGCGCTGCGACGGGCGCGGCCGACGATGGGCACGGCGCGCAAGAGATGGTGCCACTTGCAGGTGCGACACGCCTCGACGACATAAGCGGTGTACTCGCCGGTGGAGGTGTTCGCACGGCGTTGGATCTGGGCCATTTCGCTGCGCTGTGTCACGCAACGGCCGTGCGAGGGCAGGTGCGGACCAAAGACATAGGTGACGAGAACAAGTTTGTCCTCGGCACAGATGGGACAGGTTGTTTTTGTTTCCTCACCAAAGTTGCGTGCTGCGCGCAGCAATTCGGGGTGTGCGTCGCACACCTGGTCCTGACGCAGACGGCCGCGTCGGTATTCGTTGATGAGGTGTTGACGCGCAAGGCGATGGTCGACGGCGCCTCCGCCGCGCAACGAACCCGCACTGAACGACATGGCGGAAGGCTAGCCACGGATGATCCCCCGTCGGGAACGTTGCGCTTGGCACACTTGAGTCGTGGTTGACGTGTGGTTCGGGGATGACATCGCCGGCGAACGTGACCTGCGTCTTGTCGGTGACGTGCGCGGCAAACGCGTGCTCGAACTTGGCCTGCCTCCGGGGCCGCCGAATTCCGTGGCACTCGCTCAGGCGGGCGCGCGGGTCATTGCCGTCGACAATTCACTCGATCGCATCGCTGCCGCGCGGCGCGCGGCGGAATCGGCCGGCGTTCGTGTGGAGTTCCAGCACGCGGAACTGTTCCAGTTGGGTTTCGCCACCAGTTCGTCACTCGACCTCGTGTTGTGCGTCGAACGGCTGACCGGCGTCGACGATGTCGACCGCTTGTTGCGCCAGGCGCACCGAGTCCTGAAGCCCGAAGCCGCCCTCGTCGCCGTGCTGGAACACCCGGCACACGCGATGTTCGACGGCGACGAACCCATCGCGCGTCGTCGCTATGGCACCGCGACCAACATCACGATCGGCGACCTGTGCATGTCGTTGCAGCGGTCGAACTTCGCGATCGACGTGCTCTACGAGTTGTACGCGAACAGCAAGCCACGCGCAATGGTGCCCTGCACACTCGCCGTACGCGCACGCAAACTCGGCAGTTAGTTCCTCAGGCCTGCTGGGCCGCCCACCATTCGTGCAGGCGGCGGCCGGCTTCTTCCTCGCCGAGCAGGCCTTCCTCGAGACGAATCTCCATGAGAAAGTCAAGTGCACGGCCGACATCGCGCCCCGGCTTCAGGTCGAGCAGCGTCATCACCGCGAGTCCGTCGAGTTCGGGCCGCATGGCAGCAAGTTGTTCCTCTTCGGCAAGTTCGTCGATGCGCGCCTCGAGCTCGTCCATGCGACGCGACAGCACGAGCGCCTTTTTCTCGTTGCGCGTGGTGCAATCGCAGCGCGTCAATACGTTCAGTTCCGCCAGTAACGAACCGGCATCGCGGACGTATCGGCGCACGGCCGCATCGGTCCAGCCCATTGAATAGGTGTGGAAGCGCAGGTGCAGTTCCACGAGCGATGTCACGGCATCGACGTCCTCGGTCGAGTACTTCAGCACCTTCATGCGCTCTCGTGTCATACGTGCGCCGACTACTTCATGGTGATGGAATGCGACGCCTTTGCCCTTGCGAATCGACCTGGTCTTCGGTTTGCCGATGTCGTGGAAAAGCGCGGCGAGGCGCGTGCGACGGAAGTCGAAGTTGGGGTGAGCATCGGGACGCACGTTTTCCACCACGGCGAAGGTGTGGGTGAGAACGTCCTTGTGTCGGTGGATCGGGTCTTGTTCCAGGCTCATCGCCGGCAATTCAGGAAAGAAGTGGTGTGCGAGTCCGGTGTCGACGAGGAACCACAGTCCCGCGGTCGGGTGGTCGAGCACGATCAGACGATCGAGTTCGGCTTGGATGCGCTCACGCGACACGATTTCCAGGCGGTCGGCCATGTTCTTCACCGCAGCAACAAGGCCGGCGTCGGGCGTCAGGTTGAGCGCTGCGATGAACCGCGCCGCGCGCAGCATGCGCAACGGGTCGTCGCTGAAACTTTCCTCGGGCAAAAGCGGCGTGCGCAGCACCCGCGAGATCAGATCGGCCGCACCGTTGTACGGGTCGATGAGTGCGGGCTCACTGCCCGTGAGTTCCAACGCCATCGCGTTCACTGTGAAGTCGCGCCGCGACAGGTCAGCGTCGATGGCATCGGCGAAGGCCACGTCAGGCTTACGCGAATCCGGCGAGTACACCTCGGCACGGTGGGTCGTGATTTCATAGATGCGACCGTTCTTCTTCGCGCCGATGGTGCCGAATCGTTCCCCCTGGGTCCACAGCACGTCTGCCCAACTGGCCAGGATTTTCTTGGTTTCCTCCGGTCGTGCATCGGTGGTTGCGTCGAAGTCGAAGGCGTCGACGTTCGCTGCGTCGCCGCGACCAATCAGCAAGTCGCGCACGGTGCCGCCAACCAGGTACAGGCGCTTGCCGGCGGCGACGAATCGCTCGGTGAGCGGCGCCAACTCGGCGAGAATCGGCGTAAAGCGTTCGGGGACCACGCGATCAGGCTAGACACAACGACCGGCCTGCCACGTGCGGCACTACCGTCATCGTTCGTGACGAACGCGGCCGACCAGCCGTCGTGGACGATCGGCGTCTGGCCTTTCGATGCCACCACGGCAATGCTCACACTGCAGTCGGCACATCGACCCGACGTCATGATCACCCGGTCAATCGTTGACGAGTGGGCCGATGCGACCGCGGCAAGCGAATTCCAGCGCGTGCGCACGAGTGCGGTGGGCCCGGCGACTGCCGAGGCACTGCTGGAACAAGGCTTCGTCACACGCCAGGAACTCGACTTTCTCGTTGCCGACCTGACCGGCAGCGCGCGGCCCGCGGTGCGCCACTCGTCATGGCATGTCAGACGCGTGCGGGCGGCCGATGCGGTGCGTATTGATGTCGCGGCATTCGGCGACGAATGGGCACTCGACACCGCGGCCTTCGAACACGCCTGCCGAGCCACACAGAATTTCCGCGTCAGGGGTGCGACACGCGGTGTGCCGTTGCGAATTGGTGCTCTCGGCCGAACGTTGGGCTACTGCCTCACCGGGGTGAGCGACGACGCCTCCTACCTGCAACGCCTCGCGGTGGCACCCGTGGCCCAACGCCGGGGGGTCGCGGGCACGCTGGTTTCCGACTCAATGCGCTGGGCGGCCGGCCAGGGCGCTCGACGGATGTTCGTCAACACCGACATCAACAACGTCGGTGCGCTTAGCCTCTATCAACAATGGGGCTTCGAATCGGTCGGGTATCACCTGCGGGTGATGGAATGCGACCGCACGACCTTGGTCGGACGCCGTCGATGACGAAGCGCTTGGCCGCAATCGCGTTCGCCAGTGTGCTCGGAGTGGCGTCACCATCGTCTCTGATCCTGCCGCGTGGCGGGTCGGCGTCGGCCGCAACGGCAACCATCGCGATCACCCAGCAGGGCTTCACAGTCATCGGCGATTCGTCATGGCGGGTCGTCATGGCCATCGAGGGTGCGGTTTCCGACAAGTTGAACCTCGACGTCGTGTCACACCGTCGCGTGGACACCCGAAGCGAACTCGCCCGAGTGATCGACGGCCCAATGCCCGAGACACTCGACCGCCTGCGGTTCGTTGTATCAGACATTCCTCGCAACTCTGCGGGCCGCCTCGTCGTGTCGGTCCCGACCGCCGCAAACATTTCGGCGCCCGAGAACCTTCTCTTCGGGTCGAGCGGCGTCTACCCCATCACGATCGAACTGCGTGCCGGCGAAGAGTTGCTCGCATCGACCTTCACCTTCGTTCACCGACTCGAACCCGACGACGCGGTGTCCGCCACCCTCGAGGGAACGCTGCAAGTGATGAACGTTGCGGCGTTGTCATCGGCACCGGCGCGCACCGCGAGCGGCGAGAGCGTCGTTTCGCCCCAGTTCTCGGCCCAACTGGCCGACCTCGCCGGGGCGTACGGCGAAGAAAGTGACGGGGCGTTCGTGTCCTTGCAGGCGGACCAGGTGGCCGTCGCCGGCGGGGACGCGTTCGCAGACCTACGCAAGGAATCACCTCGCCACACGTTTGCCGCCTCTACTTTCGTCCCGCTCAACGCGGGTGCAATGGCTGCGGTGGGCCTGGGTGAGGCGTTCGCATCGCAGATGCGCGCCGGCGAGGATGCGATCGCCGCGGCAATCGGCGTGACCCCTGACCGCGGTGTCATCGTGATCAACGACAAGCTGAACGCCAACGGTGCCGTGTTGCTGCGTGATGTCGGCGTACGTGGGGCCATTCTCACGCCGCGGGGAATCGATGCGTCGGGTTTTCGTGGCCTTGTCGATTCGGCCCTCACCTACCGTGCGCGCGCGACCGACGGTTCCACTCTTCTTGTCCAGGGAATTGATGCCGTTTATGCAGCTCAGCTTTCCGACGCAACCCTCAGTCCATTCACGCGAGCGGTGACCGTATCGGCGGGCCTGGTGTTGCAGCGTGAATCGCTTCTCGGCATGGGCAAGGACCTCGGCCTCGTCATGGTCGCCCTTGGTACCGACGACGCTCGGCCCGCCGACCCCATCGTGTTGCAACAACTGTTCCGCCTGGTTGGGTCGAGCCCGGTCCTCGCGGTTGCAGTCCGGCCACGACCCGCGGCGACCGAGACAACGGGCGATGTACTCGATCTGTCGGGGGGCGCCGACACGAGCCTCGTGCGCACCAAGGCCCTCATCGACGAACTCACGCCGCGCGTCAACAACACCAGCTCGATGCTCGGTGACAACGACCCGCGACGCGACGCCTGGCCGGCGATGCTGACGACGATGCTGTCGAGCCGTACCGATCCGGTGCTCAACGCCGCTCTGGAAAAGAACCTGCGCGGCGCGACGAGGACCGTGCTCGGATCGCTCGAATTGCCCGCCGCGGCCAACTTCACGCTCAGTTCCCGCAAGGCCGAACTGCGACTGCAGGTGCGCAACACCTCCAACACCGCACTACGCGCCGTCGTGCGGTTTCGCAGTGCGAAGTTGAAGTTCGCCCAACCCCGTCAGGTGCTCGAAGTTCCTGCCAACGCGAGCGCCGAGGTCGTGATGGTCGTCGAGGCGAGGTCGAGCGGGCGATTCCCCGTCACGGTGCAATTGCTGACCCCGCGGGGAGACCTGTCCCTCGGCGAGCCCGTCACCATCACGGCCACCGTCAGCGCAATCGCTGGTCTCGGTCGGGTGTTCACCGCAACCGCATTGCTGGTCTTGCTGACGTGGTGGGCGCACAACTGGCGTGGCAGACGCCGGCGGGCCATCGAGGCCGCACTCGCGATGGCCGACCACCCGTCACGGCCCCAAGAAAGAGCCAATCACCGGACTCTCAACTAGGTTCTCTCCCCATGACCGTCCGCATCGTCACCGACAGCGCCTGCGACCTCCCGCAGTCGATCATCGACCAGTACGGCATCGTGGTCGTACCACTCACCATCAGATTCGGCGACACCGACTACATCGACCGTGAGGCCTTCGGGCCGAAAGAGTTCTGGGCCAAGTGCGCTGCATCACCACTGCTGCCGGAAACTGCGGCTCCTTCACCCGGCCAGTTCGAAACCGCCTACCGCGGTCTGCAGGCGCAGGGCGCCTCGGGCATCGTCGTTGTCTCGCTGTCGTCGGAACTGTCGGCCACGATGCAAAGCGCAGAAATCGCGGCCAAGGCCGTCGCCGGCGATCTCCCGGTGCGCATTGTCGACAGCCGCAGCGTCTCCATGGGCCAGGGCATCGTCGTGCGTGCCTGCGCCCAAGCCGCCCAGGCGGGTGCCGGCCTCGACGAAATCGAGGCAAAGGGCAGGGCGCTGTCGGGCCGGGTCCACGTGTACGGGGCCCTTGACACCCTCGAGAACCTCAAGAAGGGTGGTCGCATCGGCGGAGCGAAGGCGATGATCGCTTCCGCCCTTGCCATCAAGCCGATCATCGACGTCCGCGAAGGCAAGGTCGAAGAGGGTGGCCGCCAGCGCACACGTTCTAAGGCGCTGGCCTTTCTCATCCAGAAGGTGAAGGAGCACGGCAACATCTCCGACCTCGCCGTCTTGCACGCCGAATGCGGCGATATCGAGGCGTTCCTCGAGCAGTTGCGCGCGGTCTACTCGGGCCCTATCGAGGTCGGTGACATCGGAGCGGTCATCGGCACGCACGCCGGCCGCGGCACCATCGGTGTCGCGTTCTTCGACGCGCCATAGACACGGCGTTCTTCGACGCGCCATAGACACGGCGTTCTTCGACGCGCGAATTCCTCAATTTGAATGGCGCCCACAACTAGCGTCGGTGACGCAATGGCCTCGTCACTCGTACCCAACACGCTCATTGGTGCGCGTTACCGGCTCGAGAAAAGAATTGGCCAGGGCGGCATGGCCGAAGTGTGGCTTGCCAACGACATCTCGCTCTCGCGCAAAGTCGCGGTGAAGATGATGAAAGCACAACACAACAACGACCCCATCGTCGCAGAACGTTTCCGCCGCGAGGCACAGGCCGTTGGCAACCTGAGCCATCCGAACATCGTGACGGTGTACGACGTCGTTGAAAACGAAGGCCATCAAGCCGTCATCATGGAATACGTCGAGGGCATGACGTTGCGCGAAGTGCTCGACCAAAGGACGCGTCTGAGTCCGTCGCTGACCGTCCACATCGGTATGGCGATTGGCAGCGCCCTCGATGCAGCGCACGCGTCGGGCATCGTGCATCGCGACATCAAGCCGGGCAACATTCTTCTCACCCAAACGGGTCGCGTGATGCTCGCCGACTTCGGCATCGCGAAAGCCCTCAACGCAACCGAAGCCGACCTCACCAATCAGAACATCATGATGGGTACCGCGAAGTACCTGTCGCCCGAGCAGGTTCGCGGCAAGCCTCTCGATGGCCGTGCCGACATCTATGCACTCGGCCTTGTTTTGTACGAATGCCTCGCGGGTCGTGTGCCGTTCATCGGCGAGTCCGACGTGGAAACTGCGCTCGCCCGCGTGCAGCGCGAACCCCCGAATCTCCTGAAAAAACGCCCAAATTTGCCGCCGCCGCTCACGAACTTCATCCACCTCATGTTGCAGCGCGACCCCAACCGTCGTCCCGCCACCGGCCTGCACGTGTACGAAACGCTGTACCGGATTCGCGAAGCAGGCGTCGACGGAACACCGACCGGTCTCACACCGCCGAGCGGTCAAGCCGGCTTCATCGAGTCACATCCCCTCTCGCCGATGTCGGGAACCGAACGTTCCGTCATTCCCGGTGAAGTGACGATCAGCAATCCAGTCACACGCACCAATTCGGCGCCGACGCAACGCGCACCCCGACGCTTCACCTTTGCACCTTCGACGATGCTCGCCGCGGCAATGGTGTTGATCGTCGCACTCGCCGGCATCGTTGCGTGGCGCAGCATCACCAGCGACACGACGATCACACCCGACGAAGTCGTCGTCGAAACATCACCAACCGCTGCCGCAGCACCCGCGGGTCCGGTCACCATTACACGCGCGATGAGCTTCGACCCGAACGGCGACGATGGCATCGAGAACGACGACTTGTTGCCGTTCCTTCTCGATGGTGTTCCGCGCACGCAGTGGCGCACCGTGTGTTACGGCGACAAGTTCTTCGGTTCGAAAGGCGGCGTCGGTGTCGTTCTCGAACTCTCCGCGGCCTCGGCCGGCACGTTGATGGTGAACCCGCAGACCAAACCGTGGGGCATCGAGGTCTACGCAGCCAGCGACACCATTCCCGCAACCCTCGACCAGTGGGGCCCACGCGTTGCAAAGAACTACGGCACCGAGGTCGGCGCAACTACCTTCGTCCTCGCCGACCCGGCCAGGTACTTGCTCGTATGGTTCCGCGAAGTCGGGGTCAGCTCGGCCTGCAGTACGACGAACCCCTTCCAGGGGGTACTCGCCGGTGCGACGTTCACTACTTCTCCGGCCGCGCCGTAGGCGGGCCTTCACGTTCTCCGGCCGCGCCGTAGGCGGGCCTTCACGTTCTCCGGCCGCGCCGTAGGCGGGTTGAGTAGCCTGCGGGCGTGAATGCGGGGGCGGTCGACGTCGAGCAGGGTGACTTGCTGACACGCGCCCGGTCGGGCGAACGAGCCGCCGTCGATACGCTGCTCCGACTCCACTACGACGCAGTCCATGCCGTGTGCCACCGCATGGTCCTGTCGCGCGAAAGCGCCGACGACGCCGTCCAGAACGCACTTCTGGCAATCGTGCGGGGCCTCCCCCGTTTCGACGGTCGCTCCAACTTGTTGACGTGGATCTACCGCATCGCCACCAACGCCGCCATCGACGAGATTCGCCGCGTGCAGCGCGCACCGCGTGCAGCCGACCCCACAGCACTCACCGCGACGGAAACGGTGAACCCTGAATCCGACCCGACCGCGGGCCTTGCCGAACACCTCGACCAGTCGAGTGCCGTCGCGGGGGCACTGGCGAAGGTGCCCCATGACTTTCGTGTCGCCCTCGTGCTGCGCTACGTCTCCGACCTTGACTACGCGGAGATCGCCGAGGTGCTGGGCGTTCCCGTTGGCACTGTTCGCTCGCGTCTGGCCCGCGGAAAAGAGGCCCTCGCACAGCACCTTGACCCGGCGCGGTCGGTGACGGGACAAAAGACTGCGGGGGAACCAAACTTGACCCATCCGACGTCACACCAGACGGACAACTCACCATGACCGATCCCACCACCGGCCCGAACGACGACGCACTTGATGCTGCCCTGCGCGGCATGGCGCGGCCTACCGTCGACCCCGCGCGCCGCGAAATGCACATCGCCGCTGCGATCGATGCCCTCGACGCCGGTTCGGTTGCCGATGACTTCGCCCCGAGCAATGTCGTGTCGCTTACGTCGCGCCGCCGGACCCGGCTGATGGCTCTCACGGCCGTCGCCGCGGCGGGGCTGTTCGTGGTCGGTCTCGGCATCGGCCGCGTGAGTGCACCGTCGGCCGAGACGCCGAGCCCCGTGAAGAACGCCGCCCTCGACCCCTCGCCCGACACGGCCGCGACGACCGCGGTCGAGGGATGCCCCAACCTTTTGCTCGATGCGCCGGGCAAATTCGTCACCAATTTCGGTACGTATGCGCTCTACCGCACGGAGGAAACCAACACGGCCACCCTCGTCGTGGTCGACACCGCGGCGTGCACGATCGTCGCGCGCGTCGCGTCGCCCGCTAGTGACGGGGGCTGAGCGTCGGGTCCCACAGTTAGGCTGGCGCGGTGCCGTCGAACCCGCTGACCGACCCCGACTGGGCGACAAAAACGGTCGACTTCATCGATCGCTGGGTCGGCCTCGTGCGCGACCGCACCACACGTCCCCTCATTGCCGTCGTCCGCGGCATCGTTTTCGGGGTTCTCATCCTCACGGGCGTCGCCCTCGTCGCGGTCCTCGGCCTCATCGGCCTGACCCGTGGTCTGCAGGCCGCCCTCGATGCGGGCCTGTCGCGTGACGCTGCCGTCTGGGCCTCGTATCTCATCATCGGCAGCGTTCTCTTTCTCGCCGGCATCGTCATTGCGCGCAAGCAGCGCTCGAACGACGACATCTAGACAGGAGCAACATGTCCCCGATCCCTCATCACCGTGTGCTGATCATCGGCTCGGGCCCCGCGGGTTTGACCGCCGCCATCTACACCGCCCGCGCCAACCTTGCCCCCCTGGTCATCGAGGGCGAACCGTCATCGACCACCGACCAGCCGGGAGGGCAGTTGATGCTGACCACCGACGTCGAGAACTTCCCCGGTTTTCCAGAGGGAATCATGGGCCCGGAACTGATGGGACGCTTCCGCGAACAGGCGGGTCGCTTCGGTGCCACCTACATCACCGAAAAAGTTGCCCGCATCGATTTTTCGGCCAAGCCACTCCGTGTGTGGACCTGGGACAAGGAATTCACCGCCGATTCGGTCATCGTCGCCACGGGTGCACAATCCGTGATGCTCGGTCTGCCACGTGAAACCGACCTCGTCGGTCACGGCGTGTCGACATGCGCCACGTGTGACGGCTTCTTTTTCCGTGGAAAGGAGATCGCCGTCGTTGGTGGCGGCGACAGCGCCGTCGAAGAAGCGGTGTTTCTCACCAAGTTCGCATCGAAGGTGACGATGATCCACCGTCGCGACGAACTTCGCGCGTCAAAGATCATGCGCGACCGTGCACATGCCAACGAAAAGATCGACTTCAAGTGGAACAGCCAGGTCGTCGAATTGAAGGGCGAGTCGCAACTACAGGGCATCGTGTTGAAAGACACTTTGACGGGTGAGTTGTCGGATCTCGATATCAGTGGTCTCTTCATCGCGATCGGCCACCAACCGAACACAAAACTGTTCAGTGGTGTGCTCGACATGGAGGACAGCGGTTACCTTCTCACGCGCACCGGTTCGTCCTACACGAACACTCCGGGCGTATTCGCCTGCGGAGACGTACAGGACCACACCTACCTCCAGGCGATTACCGCGGCCGGATCGGGCTGCATGGCCGCAATCGACTGCGAGCGCTGGCTCGAAGACCAACACTGACGCAAATAGGCGGCCGCGTCGGTGCCGTGGCCCTTGGGGTCGCGCCGTAGACTCTGCTTCATGGCAGATGGCATCGTGACACTCACCAGTTCCACCTTCGACGAAACGGTCAATGCATCCGACAAGCCGATTCTCGTCGACTTC
>SXGQ01521297.1_pt1 | contig 26395 bp, 27 predicted proteins | sample 3178371 | NCBI WGS metagenome assembly SXGQ01 (sample SAMN11356859, study PRJNA531348) | freshwater metagenome | isolation source: freshwater sample F1-20 | place: China: Fuxian Lake, Yuxi | collected 2017-12-25 | reverse complement strand
GCGGCTGCGATTACTTCACCTAAATTATGTGGTGCCATATTTGTAGCCATACCTACTGCAATTCCAGTTGCCCCATTTACTAACAAATTAGGAAAGGCAGCTGGTAGAACTTGTGGCTCCAAAATCTGACCATCGTAATTAGCTCCAAAATTAACTGTATCTTCATCTGATTCATCCACCATCATCATTGCACTTGGTGCTAGTCGTGATTCGGTATACCGCATTGCTGCTGGCCCAGAATCTAGAGAACCAAAATTTCCATGTCCATCTATTAACGGCAATCGCATAGAAAAACTTTGTGCCATACGAACCATCGCATCATAAATTGCACCATCACCATGTGGGTGAAGCTTTCCCATAACATCGCCAACAACTCTTGCGCACTTAACATGTCCTTTATCGGGACGTAATCCCATTTCATTCATCTGATGCAGTATTCGTCGCTGCACAGGCTTCAAGCCATCTCTAGCATCGGGCAAAGCTCGTGAGTAAATAACTGAGTATGCATACTCCAGAAAAGATTCTGACATCTCAGATGCAACATCAATATCAATAATTCGGCCTGGATTCTCCCCTGCTTTAGGAGTTGCCACCTTTGGAGTTTTAGCCATAAGGCGTATCTTGCCAAGAGAAATCGTAATTACTGGTTACGACAAGCCATAATCTCGATACTTTTAGCAAAATGCTAATCTTTAGGCATGATTGCAAATAATTCATATGCCAAAGAGGCCGAAAGTAGATGGCCAAAAGAGTATGTAGAGAGCAATTTAAAATTAAAATCTATGAGCAAAGCCGATCAGAAAAAACTCTTTGAATTAGGCGATGAAAACATAAAGAACGTAGCTGATGCATTTGTAATGCAAAAAGCTGCCTCATCTAATGAGGTTCAAAGCTTGATTAAGCTCCATTACAACTGGGTAAGTGTTTTTTGGAAACCAAATAAGGATGCTTATATTGGACTTGGAAAGATGTATGTTGAAGACCCCAGGTTTTCTGTAAATTACGATAAGTACGCTCCAGGCTGTGCTGAGTTTATGGCAGAGGCTATGCAAATCTATGCACAGGAGAATTTAACTAATTGAGTGAAATTAAATTTGGATTAGCCGATCTTACAAACTCAATTTTTAACTCATTATCGCTGCCAGATACCACCGATACTTTAAGCCTAGGCCAAGGCGGTATGCGAGAGTGCTTAATTTTAATTGATGGTATGGGTCAAGATGCGCTTGGGAAGTATGCAGATCAATTTTCAGTATTTAGTCATTTAAAATCTTATAAGAATTTATATACAAATTTTCCATCAACTACTGCAACTAGCTTGTCTACACTTGGTACTGGAGTGCTGCCTGGAGTTCATGGCATGCTCGGCTACACCGTAAGAGTTCCAAGAAGTGATAATCGATTACTAAATGCACTTAAGTGGGATGAGCGGGTTGATCCAGTTATGTGGCAAAAAACCTCAACACTTTTTGAGCGAGCTGTAAATAATTCAATCTCTGTCACTCATGTAGCGGCCAAAAGATATGAAGGAAGTGGTTTTACTCAGGCAGCATTAAGAGGGGCAAAGTATGTAGGCGCTAATGGAATTGATGAGATGGTTACTGCCATTGCATCGGCATTAAAGCCACAACCATCCTTTGTTTACACATACCTAAATACTTTAGATTCAGCAGGCCACAGCGATGGTGTTGGCTCTGATAAGTGGTTAACCGCTTTGCAACAGGTAAATGAATTTATCGCTAAAGTTATTGAATCCGTGCCTAAGTCAACCAGGGTCTGGGTTACTTCAGATCATGGCATGGTAAATAGCACCGAACAAGTTGTCCTGGGAGAAGATAATAAGTTATTAGAAAATGTAAGTTTAATTGGGGGAGAACCAAGAGCAAGGCATATCTATATAACTGCTGGATCAGAGAATGAAACGATTAGTCAGTGGCGAGAGTTTTTTGGTAACAAAGTAATTATCTTAAGTAAAACTGAGGCAATTATCTCTGGGTTGTTTGGTCAGATTGTTAGTGAGGATGCAACTGATCGAATGGGAGATCTAATTGCTATTCCTAATAATGACTTAATTATTATTGATCCAGCTAGAGTAAGAGAGGAAAGTTCAATGGTGGGTCACCATGGTGGACTTACAGATATTGAAGTTCAAATACCTTTACTACTTGCTTAGTCCTCATCCTTTTTACCAAACATCATGTCATCCCAAGAAGGAATTTTGATTCTTCTTGTCACACCATCTTTTTTAGCCTCTTCATCAACTTCATCAACTACCGATAACGGAGTTGGTGAGTAAGGGGCAACCTCCTCTTTAATTGAAACCAATCTTGGTGCTTCAGTTTGTGGAATGCTTCCATAAGTTTGAACAGGTTGTTTTTGTTTAGCCTCGCCACCTATCCACCTGGCACCATCATCATGAGCTGATAATGCTCTTCTACCTAAATTAAATAACCAAACCGCCTCACCTTTTGGATCACCTGGTGAGCCATCACGCAGTGGGTAGTAAAGAGTTAAATTCCAATTTCCATCAGGTTGACGATAGGTATTCCACTCAACTGAAGCCATATCAACTCCTCTTGGAGCTAATTGATTTGCAACAGCAGTCTCTAAATATGGTGCATTTGGTTCACGTCGAACTTGGGTTGCAAGTGCTTGTGAAATAATAAATGCTCGCTCTTGCAGTATTGGACCTGCGTAATTTTCAATCTTCTCAATTGACCAATCGGTAGTTCTAGATATGGCATCGATGGTTTCACCAGATCGTAATCTAGCCTGCACCTCTTTAACAGTTGTTGTCACAACCTCATTAAAATCAGAGACAGCAGAAAGTCTTGGTTGATTAACATTTGCACGGAGTGTGTCACTGATTCGTAAATTAAATTTATTTCCAGATTGGTCGACCAACTCTAGTTCGGTGCCATCAGAGGATCTGCCCACCAGGCGTAGATCGGTTGGTTCACTCATGAGAGTAGATTGCCATAGATAACAGGTGAGATAAATATGCCACACACGCAGAAGCATTGGCTTTCTCATGATTAGATAACCCGGTGGGCGCAGAATTATTAAAATTGGCTGAATCAGTTGCTCGGGCGACCGGTAGCCTGTTAATGGACCGCCCCGATTCCTTCACCTTAACTGAGAAAAGTTCAGCAGTTGATTTTGCAACTCAAATGGATCAACAGGCTGAAGAGATGATTGTGAAACTTATATTAGCGCAAAGGCCAGATGATGGAATTATTGGCGAAGAGGGTGCTGCTAGACAAAGTAAGTCGGGAATAACCTGGGTGATTGATCCAATTGATGGCACTGTTAATTATCTTTATGGCTTACCTGGGTGGAATGTATCAATTGCAGCCAAAGATAAGGAAGGTGTTGTGGTGGGAGTGGTTTATGCCCCAACCATTAATGCATTATGGAGTGCAGTCAGATCTGAAGGTGCAACATATAACGGAAAGAAAATAAAATGTAATAACCCAGTTAAGTTAGAGAATGCTTTAATTTCGACTGGTTTTTCTTACAACTTAAATTCAAGAATTGCTCAAGGTGAAGTAGTTTCTAAATTATTACCACAAATTAGAGACTTAAGAAGAAATGGTGCAGCTGCAGTTGATTTATGTTATGTCGCAATGGGCGCCCTTGATGCTTACTTTGAAGAGTCACTAAAGGAGTGGGACATAGCCGCAGGTGGATTAATTGCGACAGAGGCGGGTGCAAAAATTTCTGGCCGATCAGGTGGCTTGCCCGATGGCGATCTTGTTGTCTGCGCGGGAGCTGCCCTACATGCTGACCTTCTACCCTTACTTTGAACTCAAATTGATCTAACCACCCCTGCTGTGGCAAGATACGGGTTCATTCAAACTTATTGATTGACATTAAATTTAGCGATTAGGACAAAACATGAACGTGTTAGATGTAGTTGATGCCGCCTCATTACGTAAAGACATTCCCGCTTTTCGTTCCGGAGATGAGCTAAAAGTTCACGTTCGCGTTATCGAAGGAAATAAGAGTCGTATCCAGGTTTTCCAAGGTGTAGTAATTGCACGTTCTGGTTCTGGAATTCGTGAATCATTTACAATTCGTAAAATTTCTTATGGTGTTGGCGTTGAGCGTACATTCCCAGTACACACTCCAGTAATCGAAAGAATCGAAATTACTCGTCATGGATCAGCTCGCCGTGCAAAGCTTTACTACCTACGTAAGTTAACTGGTAAGGCAACAAAGATTAAAGAGCGTCGTGGTGCAGATGGTGAAATCATTGTTGAGCCAGAGTATGTGCCGCCAGTTGTTAGCAAAAAAGTTGAAGTACCAGTTGTCGGCGAAGCAGCAGAACCAGTAGCTCCAGTTGCCGAAGCTGTTGCCGAAGAGGTAGTAGCTGTACCTGCAGTAGCAGTTGAAGAGACTGCAACTGATACGGATAAAAAAGAGTAGTAATGATTGACGAAGCACTTGAGCATTTAGTTAAAGGAATTGTTGATAATCCTGAAGAGGTCGTAATCACTGAGAAAAATTCACGTGGTGGAACCACTTTAGAGGTCAGAGTTCATCCTGAGGATATTGGCAAGGTAATTGGTCGCAATGGCAGAACTGCTAAAGCTTTGCGCACAGTCGTAAGTGCACTTGCAGGAAGATCAGTTCGTGTTGATCTAATTGAGGCAGACGAGGTTCGTTAATTTGCAACTTGTCGTAGGTCGTATCGGCCGCGCACATGGAGTTCTTGGTGAAGCAACAATCGAGGTTCGTACCGATAATCCTGATCAAAGGTTTGCCGTAGGTAGCAAGTTAAAACTAGATAATGGTAGTGAGTTAATTGTTAAGTCATACCGCTGGCATAATCAAGTACTCCTTCTAACTTTTGAGGGCATAACCGATAGAAATCAAGTAGAAGATTTGAAAGACCAATTACTTTCTGCTCAAGTTGATACTTCAGATCTAGCACCGGGTGAGTATCACTATCAACAACTAATTGGCTCTAATGTATTTTTAAAGTCAGGCCAACCACTTGGACCAGTAACTGAAGTTGTTGCCCTACCAGGGCAGGATTTATTAGCAGTTGATTACCAAGGTAGAGAGGTGTTAATACCAATGGTAAAGGCAATAATTGACTCGATTGATATTGAGAATAAGAAAATCGTTGTAGATCCACCGGAAGGGCTATTAGATGTTGCGCTTTGATTTAATATCTATTTTCCCTGAGTATCTTTCGCCATTGAAGTTATCACTACTTGGCAAAGCACAAGATAAGGGATTATTGGCGATAAACATTCACGATTTAAGAGATCAAACAACTGATGTGCATCACTCAGTTGATGACACCCCATATGGTGGCGGTGCAGGCATGGTTATGTCACCTGTGGCTTGGGGAGATGCAATTGATCAAATTAGTAGCGATGCAGATCAGATTGATCTAGTAATTTTGACTCCAGCTGGCAAGAAATTTAATCAAAAAATGGCTTACGAATTTTCAAAAAGTAAGCAGATCATCTTTGCCTGCGGTCGCTATGAGGGAATTGATGCCAGAGTTGGAAAGTATTACATGCAGCAGAAAAACTTTAAGGTGCATGAAGTTTCAATTGGTGACTATGTTTTAGGTGGTGGTGAGGTAGCGGCTATGGTTATTATCGAAGCAGTTGCAAGATTATTGCCTGGAGTTTTAGGCAATCCCGATTCATTAAAGGAAGAGTCACATTCAATTGCCGGTGATAAAGATGAGAGTTTGGTTGAGTATCCAAATTACACAAAACCAGCATCTTGGCGCGGTCTTGATGTTCCTGAGATATTGCTTTCTGGAAATCATGGCGAGATAGCAAAGTGGCGCAGATCTGAGGCTGAGCGTCGCACACGGGAATTAGAAGCGGAATAATTCCGACACGCCCCGTGTTGATTAGGTACATACCTAAGTTATAGGGGATTATCCGCCCAGTTGGGATATAAATCCCAAGTCAATGATTTAAGAATTTATAAGGAGGTGGCTGATGGCAACCGATTACGACACCCCCCGAAAAACCGATGAAGAGTTACATGAAGAATCACTTGAAGAATTAAAAGCTAGAAGAGCTGATGCTCAATCTGGACAGGTTGATATTGATGAAGCTGAGGCTGCTGAAAACTTAGAGTTACCAGGTGCTGATTTATCTGGTGAAGAGTTAGCGGTAAAGGTAGTACCTAAACAAGAAGATGAATTTACTTGTTCTAAATGCTTCTTAGTTAAACATATTAATCAGCGCGCTAAGGGTGAAGGTCCTAAAGCAGTTTGCAGGGATTGCGATTAATTAAGGCAATCTGTAAGTGCTTTTGCTTTTCTACTAGAAATTAACCAGTATGGCGTTGGATCGGCCTTATCGTTTAGTTCAACTTTAACCCCAGTTTTAATCCAATAGCGGGTGGCATTAAATGCTGCTGGATCTGCAGCTGGACCACGTATTTTTAGTAACTGTTTTTTATTTAATTCTTTTGCGCTTTTAATATATTTCAACTCAATTTTAGCGTTACCAACATATAGCCATCCATTGATTACCACAATATCTAACCTACTTTTGTAATGGGCATAAATTAGAGCAGCGATAAATACTATGGTCACAGTTGAGGCGAAGAGAAAGTTAAATGGCGCCCAGAAGGTCAGAAAGATCGAGCCCACCATCACCCCTAAAAATGCCCAAAGTGATACCGGCCAACTAATTCGCTCTGCGAACTCTGTTTTCCGATTAGATCTAGCCATGGTAGTAAGGATACGCTTTGGTAATGAGTCGCATTGCCACAACCACTCCGCCAGATGATGCAGTTATGCCTACTCGGCATTTAAAAGCACCTGCGGTTGGTTCACAAATTCCATCACACTTTGGTCACTGCTTTGGTTGTGGTGAACTTCACCAAACCGGATTACATCTAGTTGCAATTGCTGGTACTGGTTTAGATCTAACTGGAAAATTTACAGTTACTGAAAACCATCAAGGAGCTCCTGGACTTGCTCATGGCGGTCTACTATCGCTGGCATTTGATGAAGCATTAGGAAAGTTAATGTGGTTGATTAGAACACCAGCTGTAACGGGAAGATTAGAGACAGACTTTTTACTCCCAGTTCCAATGGGAAGAACACTTTATATTGATGCCCGAATTACTGGACAGGCGGGTCGAAAAATTTATACTCAAGCAGAGGGTAGATTAGATTCACCAACAGGGGAGATTGCAGTGAAGGCTTCAGCATTATTTATTGCAGTACCTATGGAGCATTTTATTAAAAACTTAACTGCCCAATATAAAGATCATTTAGTTAAGCACCCAGAGTTAATGGCATTTGTCGATCCAGATTTTGATATCAACCCATGAAAGAAGTATTAATAAAAAGGCTAGATCCTGATATTCCGCTACCTTCATATGCAAAGGCAGGAGACGCCGGAGCTGATTTGTGTACTCGAATTGACCTAACCCTTAAACCAGGGGAGCGAGTTTTAGTACCTACTGGAATTAGCATTGCACTGCCTAATGGTTTTGTAGCATTAGTTCATCCAAGATCTGGATTAGCAATTAAACATGGTATTTCAATTGTTAACACCCCAGGCACTGTTGATGCTGGCTACCGGGGTGAACTACAGGTAATTTTAATTAATCATGATTTAAAAGAATCTATTTCATTTAAAAAAGGTGATCGAATTGCCCAATTAGTAATTCAGCAGGTTGAACGCGCAGAGTTTATTGAGGTTCAAGATCTACCTGGATCTGAACGATCAACTGGTGGGTTTGGATCAACTGGTACATGAGTTATCAAGGGCATAATGAAGATAAAGACAAGGTGGTATCTGCCCTAGGGGGCAAGCGAGGATTAATTGATTCTGGTTTACCTGCCTTATTTTTCTTAGTAGTTTTTAACATCTCCGATCAGAATTTAAATGCTGCACTTTGGGCAGCTCTTACGCTTTCGGTAATTCTGACTGCACTTAGATTAATTAAACGCGAAACTATTCAACACGCATTCTCTGGTTTAGTTGGAGTTGCCATCTGTGCCTTGTTTTCTAGAAGAAGTGGAAATGCAGAAGATTTCTACCTACCAGGATTGTATATAAATGTGGGATATGCATTTTTATATGCATTTACTAATTTAATTAAATGGCCGATCTTGGGAATTATGTTAGGGCCAATCTTGGGTGAAAACTTCTTATGGCGAAAAGATCCAGCACGACTTAAGGCATACATAACAGCTGGTTGGCTATGGGTGGCAATGTTTTCAGTCAGATTAATTGTGCAGTACCCGCTTTATCAAAGTGGCAATGTAAACGCCCTTGGTACAGCAAGATTAGTAATGGGTTATCCATTATTTATTCTCACCGCTTGGGGTACATGGCAGGTATTAAAAAGAACACCAACTACTAAAGCCAATTAAATAAAGCAGGACTTTAATTTTTCTTCAGCCTTTTCTGAAGCTACAAACAACAATTCATCACCTGCGGCAAATACATCATGATCTTTAGGCGTAAGTACATGGCCATCTCTAACAATTGCTGCCAAGGAGGCATCCTCTGGCAGTTCAACCTCACTAACAGTCTTACCGCAACAGGCTGCAGAATCTGGCAAAGTTATCTCAACCAAATTTGCTTCACCTTTTCTAAATGAAAACAACCGGACAACATCGCCAACACTTACCGCTTCTTCAACTAAAGCAGAGATAATTCTTGGTGTTGATACAGCAACATCTACGCCCCAAGCAGAATCAAACATCCACTCATTTTTTGGATGATTTACGCGAGCAACAACTCTTGGCACGCCATACTCGGTTTTACCTAATAATGAGGCAACTAGATTTACCTTGTCATCACCGGTTGCAGCAACTAAGACCTGACAGCCATCTAATTTAGCTACATCTAAGGCGGTAATTTCACAGGCATCTGCAAGTAACCACTCTGCATTTGGGACTGAGTCCATTTTCAGTGCTTTTGGATCTTTATCAATCAATAAAACGTAGTGGCCATTTTCTAGTAGCTCTCGAGCGATAGCTCTACCGACATTTCCTGCTCCAGCAATTGCAATTCTCATTTTGAAACACCTGGCGACTTAGCTAACACCTTTTCAACCTTTGAAATTTCACTCTCACTAGCTAATACATGAACTAGATCGCCCTCTTGCAAGACTGTGTGCTCATCTGGCAATACCGCCTCACCTAAGCGGGTGATAAATGCAACTCTAGCTTTAGTATTTTTCTCAATTAACAACACTGATTGACCAAACCAATCTTTTTGTGGATGGACTTCAATTAGTGAAATTGTGCCAGTGGCATCACGCCACTCTGATTTTGTGCCATCTGGAGTTAAACGACGCATAATTTGATCAGTTGTCCAAAGCACGGTTGCAACAGTTGGAATTCCAAGGCGCTGGTAAATCTCAGCTCTACCTGGATCATAAATTCTGGCCACAACATTTTTTACTCCAAAATTCTCTCTTGCAACTCTGGCCGCTAAAATATTTGAGTTATCACCATTTGATACTGCTGCAAATGCATCAGCTTTCTCAATACCTGCTTCAAGTAGAGTATCTCTATCAAATCCAACTCCAGCGATAGTGCGACCATTAAAGTCAGCACCTAATCGGCGAAAGGCCTCACGATTTTGATCAATAACAGCAACTGTATGACCAGCTTTTTCCAGGTCCACAGCCAGTGTAGATCCGACGCGACCGCATCCCATGATTACTACATGCACAAAGCACAACTTACACCCATAGGCTCACTCCTATGGAATTGAACGCTCAAGAGCGGTTAAAAGTAGGAGAGGTTATTGAGGTCGAAATCGGACCGGTGGCACATGGCGGCCACTTTGTAGCAAGACATAACAATCAGGTTATTTTTGTTCGCCATGGCATAACTGGTGAGAAAGTAAAAATCAAAATCACTGCAGTCAACTCAAAGATTGCGCACGCTGATGTAACAGAAGTTTTATCTGCATCGCAAAGCAGAGTAAGTGCTCCATGTGAGTATGCCGGTAGGTGTGGCGGATGCGATTTTCAACATATTCAAATTGATCAACAACGAGAGTTCAAAGCTGCCATAATCAAAGAGCAGTTCTTAAGAATTGGCAAAATTGATTTAGAACAACTTGGATTTAATTTAACGGTAGCGGCGGTAGAGCCTGTCGCTGGTCTACATTGGCGAACTCGAATGGATTTTGCGGTGTCGCCATCTGGGCATATTGGTTTTTTTGGCGCTCGCAGTAATGAAATTGTCGAGATAAATGAGTGTTTAATTGCAGATGAAAGAATGAATGTTGGTGATTTAGCAAAGCGAAGTTGGAAATCTGATGCTCGGGTCGAGGTTGCAGTTTCAAGCACAAACGAATTGTCAGTTGTTAGATCTGGAAGAAGCATAAGTGGACCAACTCAATTAGTAGAACAAGTTGGTGGTAGCTCATTAAAAATTTCACCAACAGCTTTTTGGCAAAGTCATAGATTGGCGCCAACTACCTTAGTAAAGGCTGCTATCTCGCAATTAGGAATAAAAAAATCTGACCATATCTGTGATTTATACTCCGGTGTTGGTTTATTTGCAGCAGCAATTTTGAATGAAATTGGCGATCAGGGGTTTGTTACATTAATTGAAAGCGATAAAACTGCTGTTGCTGATGCAAGAAGAATATTTGCAAATAAGACCAACGTTAAAATATTACAAGGATTAGTTGCGCAACAATTGCCAATAGTTAAGCGAGCAGATTTAATTTTATTGGATCCTCCTAGAACAGGAGCAGGTGAGAGTGTTATAAAGCAAATTGTTAAATTTAGGCCACGCAAGATTATTTATGTTGCCTGTGATCCAGCAGCGTTGGCTAGAGATTCAAAAACGTTGTTAGATTTAGGTTATAAGTTGGATCACATATCAGGCTATGATCTTTTCCCGATGACTCAGCACATCGAGTGCGTGGCTGGATTTTCGCCAGCAAATGGCTAGGATTAGCGAGTTAGCAATTAGAAAGTAGGTGTGGGGCTTTGAGTAAGGACTCATTTAAGACCAAAACCACACTCGAAGTTGCTGGTAAAACTTACGAAATCTTCGACATCACAGGTTTTAAACAAGCCAAAGATCTACCTTTTAGTTTAAAAGTATTACTTGAAAACTTACTTCGTACCGAAGACGGTGCAAATATCACAGCCGCACAAATTGAAAAATTAGCTGCGTGGGATCCTTCTTCTGAACCTGATACTGAGATTCAATTTACGCCAGCTCGAGTTATTATGCAGGATTTTACGGGTGTGCCTTGCATTGTGGATCTGGCAACAATGCGTGAGGCAATTGCAGATCTTGGTGGAGATCCAGCAAAGGTAAATCCACTTTCTCCTGCTGAATTAGTTATTGACCACTCAGTAATTGCGGATTTATTTGGTACTAAGGATTCATTTGAACAAAATGTAGATATTGAATACCTGCGAAATAAAGAGCGGTATAGATTTTTAAGGTGGGGTCAAACTGCATTTGATGAGTTCAAGGTAGTACCTCCTGGAACTGGAATTGTTCATCAAGTAAATATTGAATACTTGGCTAGAGTTGTAATGAGTCGAGTCGTCGATGGAAAACTTAGGGCATATCCAGACACGGTGGTTGGAACTGACTCGCACACCACAATGGTTAACGGTTTAGGAGTTCTTGGTTGGGGAGTTGGCGGTATTGAAGCTGAGGCTGCACTACTTGGTCAACCGGTGTCAATGTTAATTCCAAAAGTAGTTGGATTTAAGTTAAATGGGCAGTTACCAATTGGCACAACTGCAACTGACTTAGTTTTAACAATTACTCAGATGTTGCGCAAACATGGTGTAGTTGGAAAGTTTGTTGAATTTTATGGACCTGGAGTAAGTGCACTTCCGATGGCAAATCGAGCAACAATTGGAAATATGTCTCCAGAGTATGGATCGACCTGTGCAATTTTCCCAATTGATGAAGAAACTATTAAGTATCTAAAATTTACTGGCAGAAATAATGAGCAGATTGAATTAGTTGAAAAGTATGCAAAAGTAAATGGCCTTTGGCATGATCCAAAAGCTTCACCTAGATTCTCTGAAAAGTTAGAGCTAGATTTGGCAACAGTTGTGCCATCAATTGCGGGTCCAAAGCGGCCTCAAGATAAAATTTCACTAAGCGAAGCAAAGGTTTCTTACGAGAAGGTTTTATCAACCTACTTCACTGATAAAACAAACAAATCAAAAATTGCTGTAAATGTAAACGGTAAGGCAACTACCGTTACTAATGGAGATGTTGTAATCGCATCCATAACTTCATGTACTAACACTTCCAATCCATCAGTAATGATCGGTGCGGCCTTACTTGCGAAGAAAGCTGTCGAGAAGGGTTTAACCAGTAAGCCATGGGTTAAAACCACCCTTGCCCCTGGATCTAAAGTAGTTACGGATTACTATGATCGCTCTGGCTTAACTCCCTATATGGAAAAGTTAGGTTTTAATCTTGTTGGATATGGCTGTGTTACCTGTATTGGAAATTCGGGCCCACTTCCAATTGAAATCAGTAAAGCAATAAACGAGAATGATTTAGCAGTTTCTGCTGTTTTATCTGGAAATCGCAATTTTGAAGGTCGAATATCACCAGATGTAAAAATGAATTACTTAGCATCACCTCCATTAGTTGTTGCCTACGCTTTAACAGGAACTATGGATCATGATTTTGAAAAAGATCCAATTGGTAATGGATCTGATGGAAAAGCTGTTTACCTTAAGGATATTTGGCCAACTACTGAGGAAATAGATCAAGTAATTAGCACATCGATTTCATCTGAAATGTTTACAAAGGATTACGCCTCAGTTTTTGAAGGTGATAAGCGCTGGAAGTCATTAGATACTCCAACAGGAAATACCTTTGAGTGGGATAAGAAATCAACTTATGTTAGAAAACCACCATACTTTGATGGAATGCCAAAACAACCTAAAGCTGTTACTGATATTAAGGGTGCAAGAGTCCTAGCAGTTCTGGGTGATTCGGTTACAACTGACCATATTTCACCAGCCGGAAATATCAAAGTTGATTCACCAGCGGGTAAGTATTTAGCAGAAAATGGAATTGATAAGGCAGATTTTAATTCTTATGGATCTCGGCGAGGAAATCATGAAGTAATGATCCGGGGTACATTTGCAAATATTCGGTTAAAGAATTTGTTACTTAATGGAGTTGAAGGCGGATTTACTAGGAACTTTTTAGCAAATGGTGAGCAGACTACAATTTATGAAGCTTCTCAGGCATATATAAATGCTGCAATCCCACTAGTTATATTGGCAGGAAAAGAGTACGGATCTGGTTCATCTAGAGATTGGGCTGCAAAGGGAACAGCATTACTTGGCGTAAGAGCGGTAATCGCTGAATCTTTTGAAAGAATTCACAGATCAAATTTAATTGGAATGGGAGTTTTACCGCTTCAATTTAAAGATGGTCAGAGTGCAGCAACACTTGGATTAGATGGAAGTGAAGTATTTACGATTACAGGGGTTGAAGAGCTAAACAAGGGTGTAACACCTAAAGAGGTAACAGTAACTGCAGGGGATAAAACATTTAAGGCGAATTTACGAATTGATACCCCAGGTGAGGCAGATTACTATCGTCATGGCGGCATCATGCAGTATGTGTTGCGCTCATTACTTAATAAGTGATCGAAAAACCTAGCCAAAACCTTTAAACTAAACCAATGCTAGACAATATTAAGTCCCCTGAAGATCTAAAAGCTCTTTCCTATAATCAACTTGAAGATCTTTCCGGTGAGATTAGAAATTATCTTATTGAGCAAGTTTCCAAATCCGGTGGGCACTTAGGTCCAAACCTAGGGGTTGTGGAACTAACAATTGCAATTCATAGGGTATTTGAGTCACCTAAAGATGTGGTCGTATTTGATACAGGACATCAAAGTTATGTTCATAAGTTATTAACCGGTAGATCCCTAGGATTCAATAAGTTACGTCAGCGCGGTGGCGTTGCTGGCTATCCAAATAGGCAGGAGAGCGAGCATGATGTTGTTGAGAACTCTCATGCATCAACTGCACTTTCTTGGAGCGATGGCATAGCTAAAGGTTTTTCCCTTACAAACCAAAAAGATAGAACTGTCGTATGCGTTGTTGGTGATGGTGCACTTACTGGCGGAATGAGCTGGGAGGCATTAAATAATATTGCTGCAAGTAAAAATGAGAAATTAGTAATTGTTGTAAATGACAATGAGAGATCATATTCACCAACAATTGGGGGAGTTGCTACCTATTTATCAACACTTAGAACTACAAGTGGATATGAAAGATTCTTAGAGTGGGGTAAAGGCGTACTTGAAAAAACACCAGTTGTAGGACAACCAATTTATGAAACTTTGCATGGTGTTAAAAAAGGAATAAAAGATATTGTTGCCCCTCAAGGAATGTTTGAAGATCTAGGGCTTAAATACTTTGGTCCAGTTGATGGTCATAACATTGAAGCAGTCGAAAAAGCATTAAAAATTGCGAAAGATTATGATGCGCCAGTTTTAGTCCATGTGATTACGGAGAAGGGCAAGGGATATGCCCCTGCTATCCAAGATGAAGCAGAGAAATTTCATGCAGTTGGCGTTGTTGATCCTGAAACTGGAGTTCCATTAGCTAAAGGTGGAAAAAGTTGGACAAGTGTTTTTTCAGATGAATTAGTTAAGATTGGTTCAGAGCGCAAAGATGTTGTAGCACTTACTGCAGCAATGATGGGGCCTACAGGTTTAGATAAGTTCCAAAAGAGTTTTCCAGATCGAACCTTTGATGTTGGTATTGCCGAACAACATGCTACGACCGCTGCTGCCGGTATGGCATATGCTGGCTTACATCCAGTATTCGCTGTTTACTCCACATTTTTAAATAGAGCATTCGATCAGCTACTTCTTGATGTTGCATTACATAAAGCAGGCGTAACATTTGTTTTAGATAGAGCTGGAATTACTGGCGATGATGGGCCATCACATAATGGAATTTGGGATTTAGCCCTTACTGGAATAGTTCCTACCCTTCATGTTGCAGCACCACGTGATGGCCAGCAACTTCGTGAAACATTGCGGGAGGCCCTAGATATTTCAGATGCACCATCATTAATTAGATTTCCAAAGGGTGCAGTAAATACAGATATTCCAGCTTTTGAGCGGCGCGATGGTGTTGATGTTTTGTATAGAGGAGAAAGTGCTGACATTTTGCTGGTAAGTATTGGCGCTTTTGCAGCAATTGCAGTTGAGGCAGCTGGCCAGGCATACCGCGAAGGCGTTGGAGTTACAGTTATTGATCCAAGATGGGTTAAGCCTCTTCCAGAATCCTTAGTAACTATGGCTCAGCGGTATAAGAGTGTTGTTGTATTAGAGGATGGAATTAAACATGGAGGCATCGCTAGCACAATTTCAGAACTATTTAGAGAATCCCAACTTAATGTGCCAGTTCATTCAATTGGTGTACCACTAACATTTCTGGAACATGCAAAGCGCAATGAGATATTAGAAGATCTTGGAATTACAGTTCAGAATATAACTAGATCACTAGTTACCTGGAGTAGTAGTGATTTTGTTATAGATATTAAGGAAGAGATGCAACACCCTTTGGATGAAAGCGAGAACCGCAAACCGCTTCGCTGATTCCCTCACGGTCTAAGTACGGAAGAATTCCGCCAAGGTGCATTGGCCATCCAGCACCCAGCAACATGCAGATATCAATCTCTTGTGGAGTAGCAATTACACCTTCATCAAGCATCATTTTTGCCTCAGTAGCAATTGCTTCTAAAGCTCTACGTCTTACCTGTTCCGCCGTAGATGCTTTGCTTCCTTTTTCAAGTAGTGAGACTGCTGCAGGATTAACAGTATTAATACCATCAGCGCCCTTTACGTAAAAAGTTTTTACGCCTTCTTTAACAAACCGCTGCATAGTTGGTGAAATCTTGTAGCGAGGACCCAAATTCTTATTTAAAGTTTCAGCAACATGTAATGCAACACCGGGACCGACTAGGCCTAGTAACTCTAAGGAAGACATTGGAAAACCAAGTGGTTTCATAGCAGCATCTGCTACCTCATAAGGTGTTCCCTCATCAATTGCATCTGTTACTTCACCCATAAATCTTGTTAATAGACGATTAACTACAAAAGCTGGTGCGTCCTTAACAATTACCATTGTCTTTTTCAATTCTTTTCCGACATTGATAGCAGTTGCAACCGTTGCATCGTCAGTCTTTGTAGTGCGTGCCACCTCAAGCAAAGGCATAATTGCAACTGGATTAAAAAAGTGAAATCCAACTACTCGTTCTGGATTTTTTAATCCCTCACTCATTGCTTCAACTGAGAGCGATGAGGTGTTTGTGGCCAAAATACACTCTGGGGCGACTATGGCTTCTAAATCTTTAAACAGTTTTTGTTTTAATGATAACTCTTCAAATATCGCTTCAATTACGAAATCAGCATTTGCAAAAACTGCTTGATTGGTAGAACCTGAGATATTTCCAAGTAATCGAGTAGCAGCTTCTGGAGATAATCTCTTCTTATCTACTAGCTTTTGGATTTCATTTTTAATCCAAGCGATTCCCTTATCAACCCGCTCTTGATCAAGATCTGTAATGACAACTGGAACCTTTAAGTTTCTGAGCATAAGCAATGCAAGTTGAGATGCCATTAATCCGGCACCAACTACTCCAACTTTTGTAATTTTTCGAGCCAGTGCTGGCTTAGGAGCTCCTTCAACTTTCTTACGCTTCTTTTGAATCAGATTAAATGAATAAAGAGATGCTCTAAGTGGATCGCTCATAACTAAATCAGCAAGTACCTTAGTTTCAGCCGCAAAACCATCTCGAACAGTATTTTTTTGTGAAGCTTTAATTAATTCAAGTGCAGCAAGCGGGGAGGCAATTTCAGCCCCATTATATTTTTTAGCAACTGCAGCTTTGCCAGTTGCAATCGCTTTTTCATATGCACCAGAGTCATTACTAAAATCTTTTCTTTCGATCTTCTTTTTACCACTTAATATGTCTGCCGCAAACTTAACTGATTTTTCAAGAAAATCTGCAGGCTCATAGACGGCATCTACCACTCCAAGTGAGAGTGCATCTTTAGATTTCATCATAGTGTTATTGTTTAACGCATTTGAGATAATTACTTGAACAGCATTTTCTGGTCCAATAATTTTTGGAAGTAATGTTGCACCGCCCCAGCCTGGAACTAGACCTAAAAAGCATTCAGGCAATCCAGTAAAAGCAGTAGAAGCAAGTGTTCGGTAGTGGCAGTTAAGTCCAACCTCAAGGCCTCCACCAAGTGCTAATCCATTTATAAATGCAAAGGTTGGTTTTTTACTCTCATGTAATTTTAGAAAAACATCATGTCCTAAATCGCCAATGGCAATTGCCTGGGACTTATCTGTTAGAAACCCCATTGCGGAAAGATCTGCACCAGCTGCAAAAATAAATGGTTTTCCAGTTACTGCAATTGCAACCGCATTTGATTTCGTGGCTTCATCAATTGCCGATGACAGGGATTGTAATGAAGCTGCGCCAAAGGTATTTGGTCGTGTGTGATCAGATCCATTATCTAACGTAATTAAAGCTAACTCACCATTGTGACCAAATGGTGTTAATGAAACCATACGCAAGATGGCGTTTGTTACAACCTCATCCGGAGCACCTACCATTGTTGCTTCAGTCATTATTTACCACCTGTGTAGTTAGGATTTTCCCAAATTATTGTGCCGCCCATGCCAAGACCAATACACATTGTTGTGATTCCATATCTAACTTCTGGGTGATCTTTAAATCCATTTGCAAGGTTAAGAATTAATCTAACACCTGATGAGGCTAATGGGTGACCAACAGCTATTGCACCACCATAGATATTTACACGTTTATCATCATCGGCTATACCAAAATGGTCTAAGAAAGATAAAACTTGAATTGCAAAAGCTTCATTAACTTCAAACAATCCAATATCTGAAATATCCAAACTAGCTTTTTTCAGCGCTTTAATAGTGCTAGGTACTGGTCCATATCCCATAATCTCTGGCTCAACACCTGCAAATGCAAATGAAACCATTCTTGCTTTAATCGGCAGATTTAATTCTTTTGCCTTACTTTCTGATGCCAAAATTGCAGCTGTTGCACCATCATTTAATCCAGCAGCATTACCAGCTGTTACTCGGCCAGCTGGGCGAAATGGTGTTTTAAGAGCACCTAATGCCTCAAGAGTTGTTTGAGGTCTTGGCGGTTCATCTACAGTTGCTACACCCCAACCCAGTTCAACAGTTCTAGTTGCTACTGGAATCAAATCAGGTTGAATTTTATTTGCGCTATATGCAGCAGCAGTTTTTTGCTGTGAAGCTAAGGCATATTTATCAGCGCGTTCTTTAGTTAAGTGTGGGAATTTGTCATGTAATCGCTCTGCAGTTGCTCCCATTTGTAATGCATCGGTGTCAACAATTTTTTCAGCTAAATACCTTGGATTTGGATCCATCCCATCACCCATCGGATGATTTCCCATGTGTTCTACTCCGCCAGCAATTGCTAAATCATATGCACCCATATTTATGCCACCAGCAATTGTGGTTACGGCAGTTAATGCTCCTGCACACCATCGATCAATTGAATAACCTGGAACTGTATTTGGAATGCCAGATAGAATTGAAACTGAGCGACCAATATTCATTCCTTGGTCTCCGGTCTGCGTTGCAGCAGCAATTGCAACATCATCAATTTGATCTAGTGGAATATTTGGGTTTCGCTCTAGTAAACCGCGAATACAACGAACCATAATGTCATCTGCTCTAGTTTGGGCATATAAAGATCCAGCCTTGCCAAATGGTGTTCGAACTGCATCAACAAGGACAACATTGGTTTTTGCGGTAGCACTCTTACTCATCTTGGGCCCCTTAGCTCATTAAACCTCACTATAGGGTTAGGTTACTCGCCAGTAGCGAAATTGGGTAGTGGGCACCCTGGCCTACCAGGTTTAGAGATCATGTGTTGAAACTGATTTAAAACTCCAGAACATTCTGATCGATCACCAATTGGGCAAAGGTTTTTACTCTAACTCCTTGGTGCTGGCTTCAGGTGAATCACCTTCATCAGGCTCTGCAATTACTAATGGCTCTGTTTGAGCTATGGCTATTTCCATTGGTGAAAGAACCTGTTCAATTTGCCAACTTCTAGCTCCAGCTTTAACCAACTCACTCTTAATAAACTCTTGATAATCACTAATATTTTTTGGCGGCTCCTGCCAACATACCTTTCTTATAAATTCAGGTGTGATTAGATTTTCAACTGGAATTTTCAATTGTGCTGAAAGATCTGCTAATAAAGCTCTAGCATGAGTTAGCCGAGCATAGCCAAGCGGATTTTTCTCCTTCCAAACTCTAATCGGTGGCAAGTTCTGCGAAACAACCTTGTATTCCGGCTGATCTTCTGTGGGTGTAGAAAGCGAATTAGTTAAAGTTTTAAGCCACCGACTAAATGGTGGTGCATCTAATTTAGTTCGCCACCCAATAATTTTTGCAACCTCTTCGAGATTATTTGGGCGGCGTAGCGCCAAATCAACTATAGCTTCATCGCCAAGAACTCGCCCTGGTGCAATATCTAATTCGGCAGCCAACTCATTTCTAGATAGCCATAAATCTCGCACAGTTGTAAGGGTTAATCGGTCTCTGACCTTGTGCATACCTGAAGTCCTTCGCCAGCGATCTGGTTTTGGTGTATCGGTAAATTTATAATTGCTATAACTGGATAAAATTGAGGAAAAGTCTTGCTTAGCCCAGGCGAGTTTATTCTGATCAATTAATAATTTTTCAACCCCATCTTTAATATCTAATAGGATATCAACATCAAGTGCTGCGTAAGTTAACCACTCTGCTTTTAATGGTCTAATTGACCAATCAACAGCAGAATGCTCTTTAGCTAACTGAATTTCTAACAAGCTTTCAGCAAGTGGGCCTAGCCCGACTCGATCACAACCTGCAATTCGGGCGCCCAGCTCAGTATCAAATAATAAACTTGGTTTTAATCCCACTCCGATTAAGCACGGTAGATCCTGCGTGCTTGCATGAATTACCCACTCATACTGTGAAAAATTGATGTTGAATTCATTCCACAATCTTGAATTTGCTAATGGAATTGGATCAATCAGGTGTAACCCGCCACCTCTGCGAAAGATCTGTATTAAGTAAGCTCTTTGACTGTAGCGATAGCCAGATGCTCTCTCGGCATCGATAGCAATATCACCACTACCTTTTGATAATGCTGAAATAGTTTTTTCAAAATCACTTTCAGTTTCAACAAGTTGGGGCATGCCATTTCTAGGCGTTAATAGTGGAGTTGCCATCAATGATTAAATTTTACGAGAAATTGAAGCTACACCTTCAGGTATTGGCTCTAAGCCTGCTGTCATACCTAATAGTTCTAACCATGCATGCAGATTATTAACTAATTGTGACTCATTGGTCGGTGTCCAAGATGCTCTAATCTCTATTTCAGAGTCTTCCTCTTTATCTTCGAGCTCTCCAAATGATGCACTGGCAACTCTCGTTACTGTGCCACTTGCGGCAATGTAATCACAATTATATTTCTTTAAGGATTCCATTAGCCAAGCCCAACCAATTTCAGGAAGTAATGGATCTGAAGCCATCTCTAAATCAATTGCTGCTCTAGTAAATGTCACAAATCGCCACTGACCAGACCAGCCTTCTTGACCATCTGGATCATGTAATAAAACTAATCTACCGGTTGCTGCATCTTCTAAGACATCTGCAGTTAATGCTAGAGCATAAGGTGCAAGTTTTTGTGGAGCAGGAACAACTTCTAAAAGTATTTCAGCTCTTGGCTTTAGCGCCAAAATTGGCGCAACTAATTGTTCAAAGTTTGGCTTCACTACCTAAGGATAAATTGATAAGTTGATAACTAAGCGAAGGCGCGAGGAAAGTAAGTGAAGTAATCAGAATTTGCTAGTACTATTACCCGAATGGCCACTTTGTTAGCACTTTTATCCTCAATTCTATGGGGAGCAGCAGATTTTTTTGGTGGAAAGTTATCTAAGAGATATCAAGCTTTGGCTGTAACTGCAGTTTCGCAAGCATTTGGATTAATCACTGGAATTTTAATAATTATTGTGGGCTCTTCCTGGCTCAATCCAGCTATAGGTTGGGATAACTACTTTATATCGGGTGTACTTGCCGGACTTTTTGGGTTTATTGGTTTAATTGCATTTTATTCTGGATTAGCAACTGGTCGAATGGGTGTAGTTTCACCGATTGCAGCATTGAGTGTGCTTATTCCACTAACAATTGCATTTATCACTGGCGAGAAGCCAAATTCAACTCAAGTAATTGGAATGAGTATTGCATTACTTGGAGCAGTGTGTGCAAGTGGACCAGAGGTTAAAGGTGGAGTAGCAATCAAGCCAGTAATTCTGGCGGTAGTTGCAGCAGTTGGATTTGGATTAGCAGTTACTTTTATCGCAAAAGGATCGAGCTCTAGTGCAATTATGACTATGACAACGATGCGCTTTACTACATTTATCATCGCGATATTTCTGTTTATCAAGTATCGAACATTTGGTGGCTTTACTAAAAAGGATATTCCTTTATTGATAGGTATAGGTGCTGCAGATTTCATTGCCAACTTATTACTTGGAGTAGCAACTACAAAGGGCTTAGTTTCACTTGCAGTGGTATTAGGTTCATTGTTTCCAATCGTTACTGCATTACTAGCATTTAAACTATTACATGAGAGATTGCATAAAGTTCAATACTTAGGAATTATTTTTGCAATTATTGGCGTTGCTATAATTTCCCTAGGATAGTTTTTCGTAATAGCGAAATTCATTATCTTTTTTTACTTCATTTCTAACTAATCTAAAATCTTTAGTTAATTCATCAATATCAACTTTATTCTCACCTTTTTTGTTAAGACTTACTGTTAGGTATAGGTGATCAACTAGTGATTGACTAATCATTTCAAGTAGTAATTTTGGCCCTGCCTCAACCAATAGCTTTATAGGTAATTCGCTAGTACTTTCGAACTTACTTCCAACCTCTTCTAATAACTGTTTTGGAGTTAATTGAAACTGCTTTGCCAATTGATTTTTCGGCTGTAACTTAACTTTAGAGTGAGTCAGAATATATAAGGGAATAGGGGTGCGTTTATATGGCTCTCGCCTTGCAGTATTTCCACCAATTAGGATCAGGTCTGATTCACCTCTTAGCTGATGAAATCGCTGACGGTCTTCATCGTTGGATAAGCCAATAGATGAGCCATTGGCTGTGGATGAGCCATCTGCTCCTAATATTAGGTTGGCACTAACTACCACTTGCTTCATAGCTTAAGGTTACCGACTCTCAGTCGCTAGCTAACAAATTCAAGTTAGCAGTAATTACATCTAATGGAGTGATTTAAAATCCCATTAAGTGTTCAAGTGCTAACTGATTAAGGGTTTCATATCCATAGCCTCGTGTGCCAGCCGTTTCTAAATCAAATGAATCCTTAGCTAGATCTCTCCAAGTTTCACCAGCAGATATGGTGTTTTCGGTCAGCGCAGGAATATTTGAGTTCTTCTGAGCTTGGATAACTCTAGGATCGCTGCGGTAAGCCGCTGCACGCTCCTTAAGTGCTAAATAGGTGCGCATATTTGCGGTTGCAGATTCCCAAACACCATTGTCATCATCGGTGCGACCTGGCTTGTAGTCAAAGTGTTTTGGCCCGTCGTATTTGTAACGCTCAAGCAATTCAACGAGAAAGAAAGCAGATTTTAGATCTCCATGGCCAAAGACCAAATCTTGATCGAACTTGGGACCGTGCTGACCATTTAGGTCGATATGGAATAATTTTTTCTGCCACAGTGCCTGTGCTATGCCATGAACAAAGTTAAGTCCAACCATTTGCTCATGTCCAACCTCTGGATTTAAGCCAACTAACTCTGGGTGATCAAGAGTGTAGATAAATGCAAGAGCATGGCCAATAGTCGGCAAGAAGATATCACCACGTGGTTCATTTGGCTTTGGCTCAATCGCAAATTTGATCTTGTACCCATTGTCTAAGACAAATTGGCCTAATACATTAAATGCTTCGCGCATACGTTCGTGAGCAACGTAAGCATCTTTTGCAGCGTCAGATTCAGCTCCTTCGCGACCACCCCAGCAAACATAAATTTCTGCACCAAGCTCAACTGCTAATTCAATATTACGCATCGCTTTACGAAGAGCATAACGACGAATATCACGATCATTACTTGTAAATGCACCATCTTTAAAGACAGGATGCGAGAATAGATTTGTAGTTGCCATCGGAACTTTCATACCAGTTTCATCAAGGGCTTTCTTAAATCTATCAATATGTCCGCGGCGCGAAGAATCATCGCTACCAAACGGAATTAGATCATCGTCGTGAAAAGTTACACCATATGCTCCGCGCGCTGCGAGCTCATTTACTGTGCGGACCGGATCTAGTGCAGCTCGGGTTGGATCACCAAAGGGGTCACGCGCTTGCCAACCCACAGTCCAGAGGCCAAAGGTAAACTTATCGGCAGGTGTTGGCGTAAGTGACATTTAACTTCCTCCTTCTTTGAAAGATAGGTCTAAGTGAAGCACTATCTCCAGGCCGCTCTGGCCATAATTTGCATGAACCAACTTACACTTAACTCATGCATGAGAACATCATTTTTTATAACATTCTCATGAAGTTCCAGCGGGAGATTACATGATGGACATACAACTCTTAAGAAGTTGCGCTCCGGAGCGCGGATGCCAGTTCTCACCGGCATGCCACTAAGCCAAGCACTTTAAACTTTACCCACTGTCAGTGGGTAGGGCTAACCTTTTATTATGATAATAAATTGTGATAGTTGCATAATGCGCAATATTGCTTGCAATGATTGCGTTGTCTCAGTACTACTTAACATAGAGCCATTACCTGGCAAAAATGCAGAGTTTTCTGACCAAGATGAAGTGGCGATAAATCACCTAGCCACAGCAGGGTTAGTTCCACCCCTTCGCTATCAACGAGACCGAGCTAGTGATCAAAAACTCAGAAAACTAGGTTAAATCCAAATAAAAAGGAGAAAATTTAGATAATTCTCAGCACATTACGCATGGGTTGGGTTGAGTTACTAAGGAGCAACTGGTTAACCTTTCCAAATGAGAACTCAGTTCCGAGTGTTTTTGGCGTTGCTAGTTGCCGCTGGAGTCCTACTTCCAATACCTGCAAATGCAGCACCATCGCTGCTTGAGGTTCAGGCAAGGGTAAGAGATCTTGAGGAACAGGCTACGACAGCGGCTGAAGGTGCTCAAGAAGCCAAAGTTCAATTATCTAAATTAACAAAAACTCTGGACTCAGTTCAGCAGAAAGCTAGCCAGCAAGGTGAATCAGTTAAGCAGATGAATAAGATTATTGGTGCCATTGCCGCTGATCAGTATAAAGCCGGACCATTAAGTCAATCATTGGAGCTTTTATTTTCAACTGATCCACAATTGTATTTATCTTCTGCTGGCTCCCTTGAAGCCATCACTCGAAAGAAAAGTGAGGATTTAAAGAAATTTTCAGTTGCTACACAAAGATTAAATGCCACCACCTTTACAGTCAGCGATAAATTAGCTTTAGTTAAAGCCGCCGAGGCAAAGTTTAAAAGACAACTTGCGCTTGCAAATTCAAAACTAGCTGAAGCAGAAAAACTTTTAGCTAAGTTAACTGCTGCAGAACGTGAGCGCCTTGCAAAACTAAATGAGGATCAAGAAAATACCGACCTAAGAAATTCCCGTGCCGAAAGTGGTAAGTATGCTGGATTGTCCGGTAGATCAGGTATTGCCATCAAGTATGCACTCGAGCAACTCGGCGATAAATATGTCTTTGGGGCAGCAGGAATGACAACTTGGGATTGCTCTGGCTTAACTATGCGGGCATTTAAAGCTGCTGGCGTATCTTTACCTCATTCTTCAAGAGCGCAGTATCGATATGGAAAAGCTATTCCAAAGAATCAATTGCAACCAGGGGATCTAGTATTTTTTGGTAAACCAATTTCTCATGTGGCAATATATTTAGGACCTGATCGAATGCTGCACGCACCCCGTAAGGGAAGTCAGGTAAAGATTGCAAATATGAATATGGGTAGGAAGCCGTATATCGGAGCACGCCGTTTATAGCCAAGAAAAAATACTTTTAGTAACAAATGATTTAGGGCCAAGAGCAGGTGGCATTGAAACATTTATTCTAGGTTTGATTGAGGGTTTACCAAAAAACTCCTTAACTATTTATACCTCTACTCAACCAGGATTTAAAGAGTTTGATCAGCAATTACTTGATAAATACGGGGTAATAGTAATTAGAGATCGTGCAAAAGTATTACTGCCAACCCCACGCATTAATAAAAGAGCTGCGAGGATACTTAAAGAAAACAACATAAGTAGAGTTTGGTTTGGCGCAGCAGCGCCATTAGCGCTAATGGCAAATAGTTTGCGTGCAGCTGGTGCTAAACATATTGTTGCATTAACTCATGGTCATGAGCTTTGGTGGGCTAAGATATTTTTATTTAAGAGTTTAATGAGAAAAATAGTCAATGATGTTGACTATTTAGGATACTTAGGTAATTACACAAAAAGTGTGCTAACTAAAATTGGCGATCAAAGTAAATTTGTCCAAATAGCACCCGGTATTGATACTTCCTTCTTCACGCCCAGAGCAACTAATAAAGAGCTTGTTTTAAAACATAGGCTAGAAGGAAGAAGGGTTGTAGTTTGTGTTGGCCGACTAGTTCATCGGAAGGGTCAGGATCAACTCATTGAAGCTATGCCTGAAGTTTTAATGAAATTTCCAGATGCTGTACTGCTTTTTGTTGGAGATGGTCCTATTAAAGGAATGTTAAAAAACTCTGCTAGACAACTGGGCGTAAGTAATCACATTGCATTTGCTGGCAAAGTTTCACACAGCGCTTTACCGGACTACATCTGTCTTGGTGAAATTTTTGCTATGCCTGTGAGATCAAGATTTTTTGGATTAGAAGTTGAAGGACTCGGAATTGTTTACCTTGAGGCAAGTGCTTGTGGGCTACCAGTCATCGCCGGAAACTCAGGCGGTGCACCCGATGCGGTCATTCCAAATGTAACTGGCTTAGTCGTAAACGGCACCAATAAGAGTGAAATTGCAGATGCAATATGTCGATTACTTAAGGACCCAGTAGCTGCTAAACAAATGGGACAAGCTGGTCGAGGATGGGTTATCGAGAACTGGAAAAATTCTCACTGGTCTAATAAATTTAATGAATTACTTTTTAGGAATTAAATTTTCAGAAATAGCAATACTGACTGCTTGAGCCCTGTTTGAAGCACCAAGCTTTCTATAGATTGAAGCAAGATGAGTTTTGATTGTTGCCTCAGTTAAGAAAAGTACGCTGCCAAGTGCTGCGGCTGTAGTACCAGATGGCAAAAGTGAAAG
>SXGQ01851313.1_pt1 | contig 26400 bp, 43 predicted proteins | sample 3178371 | NCBI WGS metagenome assembly SXGQ01 (sample SAMN11356859, study PRJNA531348) | freshwater metagenome | isolation source: freshwater sample F1-20 | place: China: Fuxian Lake, Yuxi | collected 2017-12-25 | reverse complement strand
TATTTTTGTTCATCTATTATTATTTCTTCAGATTCATTACCTGATTTGTTTATTTCTGCTTCTGCCAATAGGTTCTTAGCCGAAGTGAAGTTTTTAACACCCAAAAGACCTGCACCAATTCCTGTAAAAATAACAGATTGGTCTATAATGTCAATACTTTTATCAATGAACATTACATTTATTACCCCCATAATAAAAGAAAGCCCACCAATAAAGACAATATAAATTCCGGCGGTTGATGTTGCCGAAGTTTTACCATTGGTATTGGATGTCATCTCACCAAAGGAAAACTTTTTGATGTTTCCAATGAATTTCATAGTCATTAGATTTTTGGAAATTTATCTACCCTGACCTCTGTAGGATTTGGGTTTCTGTTCTTTAGGACCATACTTTTTTTTAATTTTTCCATTTTTTTTAGTCCCAAATGTTACTTTACCTTGTTTTGCGTTGATTGCCTTTGCCATAGTTATTCAAATTTAATGTGAACGTAATTTCCTTTATTTCCCGAACCTTTAATAATGTATGGCGCGGATTTCAATTGCGGTAAAGTATCCATTAAACAATTATACGTTTCTTTAGCTCTCGCTTTGGATAATTGTAAGTTACCAGTTCTATCATCATTATTACCAAACACATCATCATACTCAGTAATTTCTTTCCATTTTCCTTGATTACAGTCGTTATTCTTACACCCCGCAGGTATTCTAGAAGTTGAAGCTTCGACAGTTACTCTATTAATTTCTCCACCATCTTGTAAGAATTTTTTAATAGATTCTACAAAACTTGCTTTATGTAAATTTTTAGGTTTACTCTCATTTTCTTGGAAGAATTCCGCGATATTATAAGCTTTAGGTAATTTTAAATTATTTTTTGAAATTCCGAAATCCTCCAAGTTTAATTCCATCCCTGTTTCATGAATTCTTAATTTTATTCCATATTTCTTTTTACCTTCAAAGTATGATTGTTCATAATATATCTCATTACCCTGAATAGCTTTAACGGAATTTAAGTCTTCATCAGCAGACTCGTTAAAATCCGTCGAAACAGTCATTCCTGCAATTACAGGTCTTCTTTTCTTTAACGAATAAAATATAACAGGAATTTGTTCATTCCCAATATTAACCTTTTCCTTAACCATATCAGCATAGTGAACAGAGTTTTTCATATCACTGTTCATACCAAAATCTTTCAAGTCTTGAACTTTACTTTCAGGGTTTTCAACTTCTTTAGTATTTTCAGTCCACTTAATTGATATTTCATCTGAAGACGGAAATTTAACTGACATATCTGGTCTTAGTTCTTGACCATCTTCTTTTTTAGCCAAATACATATTATCGCCATCAAAGTAAAATATTTTACCAAAAAGAGAAAAATATTTTTCGCCTTTTTGTTTTTCTTCGTTTTCCTTTATTACTCTTTTCACAATTCTATGTAAATCAGAGTATGTTAATTTTACTATTCCCATCGTAATTATTGATTAAAAAATTCCGCCCACGGATTGTTAGATTTAGTTATTTGGAGTTGTCTGGTTGTGTCAATTTCCCTATCCATTTCAGGTTCCTCTTCTTCAAAACTTTCACTATCCGCATCGTAATCTAAATCTTCCCCGTCTTTACCACTATTATTATTCATCATATCATCTTTAGGAGTATCCTTACCATCAACGACCCCATCATTATTAATGTCACCAGGAACTGTGGATGAAGTTTTGGTTTTAAATTCTAAACGGCCCGCAATATTTGTTACGGTAGTATTTTTACCATTTTCAATATACTTGTTTAATAAATCATTATTACCCGCAATCATCTTTTCAAATTCAGAAATAAAGGTATCTACGTCGGCTTGAGTTAATTTATACTTGCTAACATCTTGAGCTTTACCATCTCTAACATCCTGAAAATACAATGCCAAATTTCCATATTTTTCAGAATTATCTAAATCACCACCAGGTTCCATTGATTTTTTTCTTCTCTCCATTGCGTAATACAACAAAGCATTTGCATCATATTTAAGGGTCACCGTTGATGCGGTTGATGCACTTGTTACAGTAGAATCTGTAGTCGCAGAACTATCTCCGCCAAAGTCATTTATTACCAATTTTTCCCCAACGTAAACTAAGTTCGGGTCACCTGATTTAAGGGTTGATTTATTTGCCTCATACATTTTTTTCCAATCAACACCAAACGCTTTAGCAATTTTACTCAAATACTCACCTTTAGCAATTGTATATGTTTTTGTTGCAGGGTCCCAATTTCCTTTTAATCCACCAGGAGCAGCATCTTCATTCAATAAATTGTCCCATTTTTGTTCCATCTCAAAAAGAGTTTTCTTTCTGTCAAATGACATTAACTCATATATTCTTGAGAAATCTTTTTTATTAATATTTTCCATATAAATCGTTTTAATTAGTCTTTAGGATAAATTGATGACCTTACTTTAATGTGTGGTGGAAGAGGTTCGTATTCTCTTTTAACACGTTTATGTTGTGTAGGTTCAAATTCAGAATTCAAATCAATTAGTCTTTGTTTGTATTCGTCACCTCTTTCTCTATCTAATAAACGGTTTACAACGTCGTCAACTAATTCTCTATCTAATCTATATCCAAAATTAGGCATTGGTGATGGTCTATCTTCAATATCTTCATTTAACACATTTAAATATTGATTTTTGGATGCAGTAATGTGACTTTCTAAAATTTTTTGTTTCTCGGTTTCGCTGATATCAAAAAGATTTTTTTTCATAACTTTTTTATTATAAATAGTTTGATGATTCAAAAAAAATAGATTATACTTGTATCAAATAAAGTAAAAATATGAGTACAATTAAGAACGGTGATACTGTGACCGTAAATTACACAGGAAAATTAGAAGATGGAACTGTATTTGACACATCTTTACAAGAAGGTAGAACTCCTTTAACTGCAACTTTAGGTCAAGGTCAACTTATCCCCGGTTTTGAAAATGGATTAATCGGAATGTCTGTTGGTGAAAACAGAACAGTTGAGATTGAATCAAAAGACGCATATGGCGACTATAACCCTATGATGGTTAATGAAGTTGAAAAAGATAAATTCCCTGAAGGAGTTAAAGAAGGGGATATGTTACAGGGAATGAGTCCTCAAGGTCCTGTTAATGTAAAAGTTTTAGAGGTTAATGAATCAACAGTTAAGATTGATGCGAACCATCCATTGGCAGGTAAGAAATTATTCTTTGACTTGGAAGTGGTTTCTGTTAACTAAAAAACAAAAACCCCTCATTAGAGGGGTTTTTTATTCTAAAGCATATTATTATCCTGCCGTTGGTTGTTGTACAGTAGTACCGGGTTGTGTTGTTGCTCCGGGTTGTGTTGTTGCTCCGGGTTGTGTTGTTGCTCCGGGTTGTGTTGTTGCTCCGGGTTGTGTTGTTGCTCCGGGTTGTGTTGTAGTTACAGGTGCGATTGGTTTTTCAGGAAAAGCGTTACAAGCTTGGAATGTTCCCTCGTCTCTCATTAACATTTTATCCTTCATACATTGTCTTAAAGTATCGCATAACTCTTGATTTACAACTCCTTGTTTAAGTGGTAATACTGGGTTAATTGCTCTACCAACAATTCTACACATTTCTTTAGTTAACTTTTTTTGTTCCTTAGCCAATTTAGCTTGGTTTTTAGCCTCCTCAACAGCAGCTTCTGCTTGTTCAGGAGTTTTGATATCCGTATTTTGTTGAACTGATGGAGCGACTTGAGTGTTAGGTGCAGTAGTTGTACCACCTCCAACTGAAGTTATAGGTTTTGCATCTATTGATGCCATTTTAGTGTTATTACTTTTATATGTTGCAGTTTGGAATTGTGCAGGAACTTCTTGTCCTGGTCTCCATCCACCTTTCCAAGCTTTATATAACAATTGATTATCGGTACCTTGACCTGACGAACCAAATCTTTCTTTAACTTGAGCCCAAGTAAGACCTAGTTTTTCATTTGCAATGTCTTTTTCAATTAATTGTCTAATAGTTAATTTAGTATTTCCTGCCTTAGGTAAAATTTTACCATCAGCACCAACAGGTAATGTTTTAGCATATTCATCAGTTACAGGACCGTATCCCGCATTAAGTGCCTCTTGTTGTTTTGGAGTTACCTCTTGTTCAGAAATAACGACGCCCCTCTGATATCCGAGCATGTATTTCATCTTATTTAACTCTTCAGTTAATGTTTGTTTAATTTGCTTCATAATAATATTTTTTATATAAATATATCATACAATAAAAAAAGACGATAAACTAAATGATAATGGTTTACCATAATCACTATACATCTTCAAATTTTTTGGTAATTTATCGTATATTTTACTTAAATCATTTGAAATCTTTTTTTCAAATTTATCTAATTTATTTCTAGCCTCAGTTTTCATATCACTATCACTATATGTATAATATACAGTGGATAGATAAACAAATTGTTCACTTCTTTCAAGAGCTCTGTCTAAAACTTTTAAACCCCCAATTTCCTCAACCAATTCTCTTTTCAAAACCAAATCACAAAAAATTAAAACAGTGGTTATTTTAGTTATTTTAATGTCCACAATACCAGGATTTCTTCTAATCACATCTTTGATTACAATTTCAATACCGTATTCTTTTTCTTTAGTTAATTCAATTGATTCCATAATTAATCTACAAATGTAACATTAATTTCAACATCTTCAGGATTTAATATTTTTGTTCTCAAAAATACCATAGACTTAAAATATTTTTCAACTTCACGTTTTTGTTCATCTGTTAACTCAATATCACGATATTTTGATTTTAACTTAACATTTGCACCAATCACAACCTTACCATCACGTAATTCAATGTCAGTAACGATACAATCAAATGATATGTTTTGTGGTGAGTTATTTATTACAAAAGACATAAAACCATAAAAAGACTCTCCTTTTATTCTTTCAGTATAATCTTCCATAAACTCATTAATTCTATTATTTTGAATCTCATCTAATGTATCACCATTTACTAAACGTTTGATGTCCTTATTTCTTAAAGGTATTGTATTGTAAATTCCTTCCCTTGTTGCATTACTATATTGTTTACTAGTTGACCTTGAATATCGTTCAATTACTGAGTGCCATTTTCCATTTTTGTAAACTAAAATAGGATACCATCCATACGATGTAATTACATATTGCTCAACACCTTTTCTATCTTTACTCCAATAACCTGTTAAATTACTACCTTCAAATGGCATTTTAGCATACGCATATTTTCCAGCAGTAACATTAGTAACTTTTGGTGATGGAAAGTTTTTTTCATTTACTAACTCATCAGGTGGTATATTTTCATAATCACCATTTTCACGATAGTTTAAGGTATATAGATAATAATATCTTTGAGCTTCTTTTGGGTCAATCCCAATAACTCTCAATCTTTTTTCTAAAAACTCAATAATATTTTTTTTACTTTTAAGCTCTTTTTTCTTTGATTGTAAAAGTTTGAATAATAGGATTACTTGTGAAGATAACTTTTGTGTTAGTTCTTCATTCAGTATTTTCGTAATTAAATCCTTCATATGATATAAATATGAGGATTTTTCGTATATTTGCCATATGAATATTTTCTTTTTGGATTGGAATGTGAAAAAATGTGCGGAGTATCATTGTGATAAACACGTTGTTAAAATGATATTAGAAACCGCTCAGTTGTTATGTGGGGCCCATCATATGACCCACCAAGTACCCACCAAGTACCGTACAAGTAACCGACCAAGTACCCACCAAGTACCGTACAAGTTATCACACAAGAATCATCCTTGTGCTATATGGACACGTGAGTCGCTGTCTAACTATTTGTATCTTTGTGAACTTGGGTTAGAGTTATGTAAGGAATACACTTACCGATACGGTAAACGTCATAAATCACAGGATGTGATTGAGTGGTGTGTCACAAATAAAGTAAAAATTTGTGACAAGGGGTTTACCAATCCTCCAAAAGCAATGCCTGATGAGTATAAGGTAGATGACGTTGTTGAGTCGTACCGAAATTATTATCGTGGTGCCAAGTCAGGGTTTGCCGTATGGAAAAATAGACAAGTTCCCGAGTGGTATATGTCTTTATAATTAAGGTTATTTAATTATTATTTCAAAGCTATGAAATCAATAATTGCAGTTAATAATTTGGGGTATATTGGATTGGACAATAAACTCTTATGGAAATCCGCCCAGGACATGTCACACTTCGTTAAGATGACCATAAACCAACGATTGTTGGTTGGATATAATACGGCTCAAGATTTACCCAAACTTAAAAATAGGACCATTATAATTGATAATAGGAATGAATTAATCACCGATGTTGATTGGTGTATAGGAGGTAAAAAAACATATGAGAAATATGCCCCTTATTTTACCGAGTTACACATTTCTCATATAGATGATAACAATATTGGTGATATAATGTTCTCGGATTTTAGAAACTTAAATCCAAATTGTAAAATTTTTAATTACTACTTCAATTAAATTAGAAAAACCTGTGTTTTCTATAACACTTAGTGTGTTTTTTTATCCACCTTTTACTTCCTTGTTTTTTTGCTCTTTTTCCGTAGTTAATACCTCTACCTTGTTCAGTAATTTCACCACCTTCGCTTTCGTTAGCGGCTAAAAGACCTGCTCCAATTATAGCAGCATCATTTTTAAGTTCCTCAGGGATTTGTATTCCACCAACAGACTGTCCTTGTAATACATCCCCAATAGCACTTTCTAACTCGGTAGTTGTTCCTAAATTATTAAAGAAATCAAATATTTTTGATAGGATTCCTGTATTATCATTATCAGGAACACACATAGGATTATCTCCAACATTTACGTAATCACCGATATTAAATTGGGCTCCGTTATCTTTTAGAATGTCATGAGTTAATGAAATCATATCTGCAGGGTTAAAGTCAGATTCAACTTCACTTCCTTCAGTTATAACTTTTTTAGTTTGTAAAAATCTTTTTTCCAATCTTTCATTTGCTTCCGAAAGATATCTTTTTTTAGAGAAACTAGTATTCATATTATTAATTTATATTATATAAATATATTTAATTTTAAAAATTACGCAACATTAAATTCTTCAGCACCTAAAGATTGCGGTGAAGGACAAGATTCGTCCCCTGACTTTTGCAAGAAATTTTTTCCATTATACACCAAGTAATTACCCTCATCCTCAGATAAATTAAGGACAACCGAATTAGGACCGTACGTTTTTAAGTATTCAACCATTCTTGCAGATACATTTATACATCCATTAGATAATTTAGATTTAAATCCCGCATTTTTAAATAAATCGTAATATTGTTTTGAAACAGATGGGTCGTTAGGGGAACCTAATGTCCTTGTTGCCAAATCCATAGATTTTTTTCGATTCTCATCACTTAACACAAATCCATGAATTGCTTGTGATAAAACAACATTTTGACCATTAGGTGTTAAGAAAAATATGTTAGACTCATTTTCTTTATACCCCGCTTCGGATTGTGAGGAGCCAGTTTTCGTAGATACGTAAATACCTGATGGTAAAAATCTCATTTTTTCCTTACTCAAATATTGATACAAATAACTATCATCCCAAGATAAATTAGGATTTTTAGTATTAACTAATTTTCCAGTGGATTCATCTGTTTTCCAATTCATTTTAGCCAAAGTTTTCCATATTCCTTCCAATGTTTTACCAATTAATTCTTCATTTTTAGATTGGACATCTTGACCTGAAATTACATAATCTTTAGCAATGAATTTTTTATTTGAATCAAAAATATACATTAATTGTTGGTTTTTATTGGTGTCAATGATTATAATATTCTTACCAACAAAACTTGTTCTTTGTGATTGTAATGAAATTTCACAAGCAATTCTTTGCGGAATTCCTTGTGATGTGAAATTATTTTTTTCGGTGTTTATAACAGAGTTTAATTTAGAATAAGGTTCGTCTTTTGGGAATTTTTGTGTTATGTTCGCAATTATTTCTTGTAAATCTTTAATGTTTGTACTATTTTGCGATACGACAGGACATGCTTGTACATTCTGTACGTTTTCCTCCTTTAGATTATACAAACCTAAAATTCTATTTTTTTCAGATTCATTAATAATTAACTTTCCCATATCAATATCTACCTTTTATAAATACCTCAATTACTTCAGGAATTTTAGTACACACGTGTTTCTCACCATTTGAGTTTGTGCAATCAATATAAGGTAAATCCTTAATATACTTTTTAAGTTCTCTCGGGCCCTTTCTTAACATAGAGACAACGTGTTCTCTACTATAAAGTTTATCAGGGTCATAACCCTCATTAATTACTCTTTTGATTAATGAAATCAATTGTGTTTCAGTCAACCGTATTTTTCTTTTTTCCATATTGTAGTCTAACGCTATAACTTTCTAATGTATATCCAATCGTATTAACCAATTTTTCAAGTTCTTCTTTTGTATCATTATAATTTGATTCACTATCATATCCAATATCTTTAAATGTTAACTCAACAATAGGACTATCAGAATCAAACCCAAAATCACAGGTTCCTCCATATTCTTCCATAATCAAATCTTTCATTTCTTTTTCAATTTTATCCAAGTACTCGTAATTTTTTAACTGAAATGCGAAATAGTAATGTTTTTTTATCTTAAAGAATTGTTCAGCGTCTCCTAATATATGTTCAAATTTGGCATCATACTTTGGTGGGAAAATTATTCCTCCTGAACTTCTTCTAGGTGTGTCAGGAACTAAACTTTTTCTATAATTTTCATCATAAGAACCTGAATTTTTATCCATTTTAGGACAATCAACATATAGAACTACAAACTCATCTGGATTTCCCAACGAATCTTCTCGTTTATAAATCCTAAAATCATATTCAGGATTTTTGGATTTGATAGACATCCAATGGATTAATGCCTTTTCTATACTTTCCATATATTACATATCAGGTGACTTCTCATTTTCATTATCACTGAAATCCACCATAAATCTTGCAGTTTCAGAGCCAATAATACCATCAACATGAAGTCCATTTTCTCTTTGTAGTTTTTTAACTAATTCTTTTGTTTTTGGACCAAATTTACCATCACAATTTTCTTTGTCGTCTTTACATCCCGTACCTAGTCCTTCATCGGTAGCGTAATACACCGCTAATTTATTTTGATAGTATTGTACCACGGGTCCTGAAGAACCTATGTTAATAATTTTATTACCCTTTGTTACCGAATTTAAGTCTGTGTCAGAATCTGACACATATCCCGACGAAGATTTTGTTGTCGACCAGTTAAACACTACCTTACTACCATCCCAACTCCACTTTCCATATCGTAATAAATCATTTTTATTCTCATAATCATAATAGTGTTGTTGAGCCTTACCATTACTCATTATTTCCAATCTATCTCCACTTTCGGAATATTCTGTATCAGGATTATCTATCAATTGAACTCTCGCCCACTCATAATCATTCCATATACCCTCTGAAGCTTGTCCATCTTCAGAATATTTATCAGGTTCTGCTGTTGGTAAATTTAATAACCAAGCTTTAGCTTCTTCCCAATTTGAAGCAGTTGACTGCATCCAACTAAAAACTACTTTGGACCCATTCCAAGTCCAAGTTCCTGAACGCACTTGAGACCAGTCACTCGGATTAACCTCTTGAGCATTTCCGTTGTTTTGGATTTCCATAAAATTACCTTGGTAGTTTTTGTATTTAGCGTACTTATATTCAGGGTCAGTTGTCGGCCATTCTCCCGATTCCGCTCCATTTTGTGTTGCAACCCAAGCTTCCGCTTCATCCCAATTGTCAACGTCTGCAGCCAATTCTTCAAATAACATTTTACGAACTTTGTTATGCATCCCCAAAATTCGTTTTTTTTCTGATTCTGATACTAATAATTTCATAATTTTATTTTTTGTATTTTTTTAATTTATTACTATAAGATGGTTTCACCTTTTTGTATAATTTTTGATACTTTTCAAAGTCAAATATTGAATCTGTTTTTGATTCTTTAACTAATGAGAACAATTTACTTAATTTTTTAAACATCCTACCAGCAACTGAACTAGACTCATTTATTTCATCTTTATAAAATTCAATTGGGTCATCCTTATACCTTGTCAAACTTTCCTGATATCCTATCAAGAAATTGATTTTTTCTTGTTTTCTATCTTTACCAAACATTATTTCATCCATTAAATCCTGTATTCCTCCAATTTGGAGATATTCTTGTAAGGCATCTGTTTTCCAGTTGGTTAGATTGATGTAAGCAAGGTTCAAAGTTTTCTCAATTACGTCATCTTCACTCATCCCATCTTCATATTCCCCAACTCGTCTTAAAAATTGTTCACAATCCTCAATATTTTTACGTAAATCATCAATAAATAATTCAAAATTATAATCTCTAATCTCAATTAATTTTTGAATTATTGTATCGTTCATAAAGAAATCATAAAACTCTTTCTTTGTAATATTTGAGCTTTGAATACGAGAATATATTTCACTTGGTCTTACCAAGTTTTCTATTGAGCTTATAAAATATAAATTTCTAATCACCTTATCAATTGGATAAACCCCAAATCCTCTTTCAGAAATTACTTCATATTCCGCCTTTGTTTTTAAATTTGCTTTCGCTCTTTTTACTTGGTCGTAAGTATGTTTAAGCTCGTGAGTAAATGATGACATTGTATCACTTTTTTCTTTTACAAAATAATTCTTTAAATCTTCAATCGTTGTTTCAGGAGTAATTGTGAAAACTAAATTTAAATCAATCTCATTTTCAAATTCTTTATATTCCATAGACAATTCATCACTACTTAATCTAGCTTTAACTCTATTTTGATAAGCAACTGGAGTCATTTCTTCGTGAGTAATAAACTTGAACGAAACATCAACACTATCAATTTGCACATCATTAATTTTATCATCAATACCTATTGTTATAGTTTCATTTTCCAAGTCGTTCATATCATATCCTGATGAACTTAATTTATCAAGTTTGTCAATTAACTTGTTATATAATTTTTCACCAACATTTGTGATATTATTAGGAACACCAACCGCCTCGTTAATCACTCTTGATACGATTTGTCTCAATATATTCTCATTTAATTTAACTATTCTCATATCTTTAACATTTGCCGGCATATGGTCGGATATCAACAAATATCCCAAATTTATCCGTTACAAACCCTTTTGCCATTTTTATAATATCATTTAATTGGTCTTTTCCCCCAAATCCCGCAGGACCCATAACAGTTTTAACCCATTGGCTATCAATTTTCAATGATATCACAGGATAATCTTCAATATCTTCAGCGTGTGGGTATTCAAATTTACAAATCTCATATGTATCCGCAAATTGTTTATTCAAATCAGAAATAATCTGTTTTGAAAACACCTTAAATTGACTTTCTGATATTAAAAATTTCATTTTTATATAAATATCCCCAATATCAATTAAAAAACCCATTATAATTGTTTGGCAAATATAGTTTGAAAATGTTAGATATACAAATTAATCTCTTTTTTCAAGCCTAACATAACTAATATCACTTGTTTCAGAGTCGTTTCTATAAACATCAACTTGTTTTCCGTCCCATATACTTACCCATCCTTGTTCTTCTTCAAACTGAAACCTTTCACTAACACTATTAGGACTATCTGAATACGATTCTATTGGAATAGAATATGTTGTTATTTGATATACGGTCTCATTTACTTCAACTATCTGGTCGTATTTTGAAAACGATGGCCTAATTAATTCAATCTCAGTGTCACTATTTTCCAATTCAATTATGTTTAATTTTATTACGTTATAAATAAAATCAACATCAATTGTTTCTGAAAACCCAACAACTTTTAGAACTCTTTTATATTGGTCATATATATCATCAGTATATAAACTTGAATCAAATACTTGGTCCCAATCGTCCTCAACTTTGCTTAATATTTTCTTACATATTGCGTATATAAGTTTGTTCGGTGCTTTTTCTAATTTTGAATTTTCCATAATATCTATTCTTCTATAAAATATAAATCAATTAATTGGCTCATAGATAATCCCAATTTATCAATACCAATTATTTTCATAAATTCGGATTGGTCCATATGGTTTCCCATTTGGTCCATAAAAAAATAACTTTTACCTTGCTTTTGATATAACCAATGAAAATTTCCAATTTTAATAAGGAACATTGGACCGTATTCATTCATATACATATTAGCAACCCAACGTGTTAAAAACTCATCAAACCTCATTGGGATGTCGTAATAAGTTTGAACTAACTCAATCTTACCTGTAAGGTCAATACCAAACTTGTCCTTAATATAATGTTTTAATTTTGATTCGGTTATTAGGTATTTCATTACTCGTCGCAAGCGTCTCTCCTATCTTCATAGGTAAATTTTATTCTGTCTCTGTATTTGTCTAAAAGATACTGATAAATGAATTTATACAATTCTTCGTTAAGATAAGCACCTTCATCAAAAAGTTCATCATATGTATATTCTCTAATCACACTATTGGTGGACCCATCCAAAATATTCCTAAACCAACTTTTCAAATCATAATTACAAGGGTCACCATTATCAATTTCTTCCTCAACAAAATCTGAAATGTATTGAATCATCACAGGGTCATTTAATCTTCTTCTAAATCTTATAATATCTTGGTTCATAATTAATAAATATAATATAGGTTAAGTCAATTACCAATCAACACCAAGACCAGATGTCTTTTCAAATAATACTTCATTTTCAATTAAATTAATTTTTGGAAAATGAGTTCTAATTCGATATTCAAGTTCATTTAATGTATTTTCAAAGTCATATCTTCGGTAATTTATGTATATATTAACATAAACTTCTATTACTTCACCACTTTCAATCCTGTCAATTTTAATTTTATCTATTGCATTAATTTCGTGTAATTCATCCATTTCACCCATTCCCCAATCATCACTTTCTTTTTTAAGATTTCTCAACTCAAAATTAAGCGCTTGCTGTATTGGTTTTCTCAATTTTTCAACTTGGGATTCAGTTATGATATATTTCATTTAATAGTACTTACAATAAAGTTTAATGTTGGCCTCACCACTTTTTGAAGAGTCATAATTTCCTAAAAATTCTCCGTCACTTTTTCTATGGATTCTTTTTGGTCTATTGGTTTTTCTATCTTTAACCAAAACCAATCCACATTGTACGTCTTCAGATTTTTCAGAATTAATATCGTAAAATGGTGTTTTTAACGTTGTTGTGGTCGTGACTAAAGGGACTGAAGTTGTTGTTGTGGTAATTATTGGTGATTCTGTAGTTGTAGTAGTAACAATCACTTCTAATTCAGGTTTTATGGGTCTATCAAAAATAGGTACCCATACTTTATGACGTTCCCCTAAATATTCTATATTGTCATATTTAGGTATCCAGTTCTTTATCATTTTTTTTAAACCATAAGGAGAATAAATTAATTCGTCAAAAACTCTTAATTCATCATCATGAAAATTTGGAAATGCTGCCTTTTTTTTAGGATTCTGATATTCAGAATAAAGACTTGTCATACCATTTTTTTTTCGGTATAAAAAATCAAAAAAAAGAACTGGCCAATTAGGCCAATTCGATACCGAAGTATCAAATAAATACATTCCACGAAGCTCATCAAGTTTTCTAGTTGGTTGATAATCAAGTTCAAGAGGATGCATTGAATCATTAGGTGCGTTACTTGATTTTGCGTTCCCACTTTTAAAATATTTATAAAATTCATTTTGAACCTCATATTTTTTCAAAGCTTCCTTATATTTTTTTTTATCAGTATATTTTGTTTGCTCCTGTAAAAAATTGTATTGCGACTCAGTTATAATATATTTCATTTGATTAAGCTGTTGGGTAATTAGGTGCTGAAGTTGCACTTTGTTTATTATCTTGATTCATTACATAATCATTTTTCCATTCATCATACATTTTATCAAGATATACTTTATAAATAACTTTATTATCATCATCATATTCAACTTCAGTATAATTTGAGAATAAAAATGTGAGTTCATTATCAAGTTTCTCATTTACAATTATCTCCCCCATACCATCTTCATATAATTTTCCACAATTCTTATCAATTATTAACGTATTATTTTCAATTGTATATGAACATCCCATAAAGGATAATGAATTATTATCTAAAGCACTTTTAAATGTTGTAACAAAAGTTTTCAAATCGGAATTAATTTTTAATCCGTATTTTGATAGTATAACAAATAATCGTTTAAACCACACAAATTTTTCATCATCACTTTCCAAATATGATTTAAAATCATTGTATTTTGAATTAACTTGTGGACTATATAATGAATCACCTACATCTTGTTTTTCTTCATTAAAATGTAAAAAAATGTCACGGTTATAAAACCATTTATCAATTAAATGCCCTAATTCATGTTGTATTGTATCTTTCCACTCTTCACTATCCCCAAATTCATAGTCACCAACAAATAATATATCATTTAATGGACATATGAATATGGTATTTGGGTCATTATCTTCAGGAGATACATACATGATAGTTTCTTCCTCTTTTTTATTACAGTACCAGTCAATTTGAAATGTTACCTTACTCAAATATTCTTTTTTTATTATATCAATTATTTCAATAACATCTTCTTTAGTTGTTGGTTTTCCATTTTTTGTAGATATCCTAACTATCTTATCAACAATTTCAGGAGTTTTATTATAATCAAAATAGTCTATATAAAATTGTTTGGCTGATGGTAAAAACGATTGAGCATGTTCAATAGGTTTGAGAGCATTAATTCTTGACATAACATATTCTTGTAGTTGTCTTGTACAAATCCCTATTTTTTTATAAGATTCTTTGTATGGAATTTTGTTTGAGAAATTTTTATTTATCCATTCCTCACATCTATCACTCAACCCATCATCAACTTCTTTCAATAAATCAGAATATAAACTTCTGATGTATTTTCTATCTTGTTCTGTTATAATAAATTTTTGTCCCATATAATATAAATACCTTTACATAATAAAAAACCCCTTATAAAAGGGGTTTAATGTAGATTACATCTCATCTTCATACTTATAATCCAAACGAACAGGTGGAGTAAAACTCATATCATACTCTTCAATTTCTTTTTTATACTCATCAATTCTTTCACGAGAAAAAATAGGAGAAAAAAGTGGTCGTTGATTAAACGGAACATTATCTCGGTTATCCCACTCTTCAAGTTCCTTTTCCATATTAGGAATACTCTTTGTCATATAATCCCATTTTTTCCAAGCTTCATAATCATCTTCTGACTTGATGTAAAACACATTTCCATAGTTATACATATTCAAATCAGGATTGGTGGTATAAACATCCACAATTCCTTCCTCACCATCATAACGAATACATAATTCATTAACGGAATATGAATTTTCATGTCGTTCAGTCCAATTTCTTCCATAAGAACGAACTTTACATATATACAAAAATCCATCAGGTGTGGAATTAAGGTAACTTTCAATCTCGTTTTTTAATTTTACGAGTTCGTCAAAGGTGTAGTCGGATAAATTCATACCACAAATATAATACAAATTTATGAAATAGAAAAATTATTTTTTATACTCCAACCACTCAAGATAAAAACCTATTGCAACAATAATATTCATCCCAATAGAACACCATAACTCAACGATATCGTCATAAACATTCATGGTTAAATGAACATGTCCAACAATCCAAAACGGGATGGATAGATTAGAGGAAATCCATAGTAATAAAAACTTAATAAATTTAAAAATTATTTGACCCATTCAGGATTATTTACAAAAACATCACCGGCAATCTCATCAACAGGGCGAGCAATTGCCGCAATAGAAATGAAGGCCGATTCCAAATTTTCTAACGATATTACTTTACGTATTTCATACCCAAATGTGTTCTTTGTTTTACCATCACTATCATCAGCAACCATTATTGGTTCCATATCCTCATATTTATTTAATGATTCTAACATTTGTTTGCACATCTCAACATAGGCAGGGTTTTCACAAATAATATTAATACCAACATTTTTATTTTTTCTACCTGTTTGATAAAAAGCTATATATATATTTTTATAATATTCATTTGGGTTAAATTCGTTCTTCATCGTATGAAAAAATTGAACCTCGTTTACACCATCTTCTCTTTTAAATGAGTTTATTTGTTTACCTTGTAGTATCTGTTGTAAGGTTAAATCACCTTCATTAAGATAACGACTTTCCAAAATAAGATTTGATTTTTGGATATGTCTAATTTTTGAGCTACTTCTGTTCATAATAAATTTTAATTAGAAAAACCAAACCCAATTCTTGGTAATATGGTTTTTTTTCTTTTTCCACAATGTGTTTTACTTCTAGAATCGTAATTTCCTCCAAAAATACGTTTTAAAATTACTCCAATAAGAATTATGGCAATCGTGCCCCCAATAATTGCAAACTCAATTAATGGTAATGTAATACCTAAAATAACAATAAAAGTAGTTACAGCCTGTTCTTGGACATTATGACTAGCAGATGATACCTTTTTCAATTCAGATTTAAGAGTATCAAGGGTGGCATTTTCTGCTGCCTGTTTAATCTTATTAATATATTGTTGTGATTTATCATTAGGAACATCATCAGGACAATCAGACATTAATTCAGGGACATCTTCTTGAGTGATTGGTCCAAGATTTGCCTGTGATAATATATCATTAACGGCATCAAGTTCTGAAGATGGTTCAGATTGTTCTTTTATTACCTTTTTAATTATATTAATTAAATCAGATTCAGTTAATTTTACAATTTTACGTTTCATATTAATAAATACATATTAAAAACAAAAAACCCCACAACTAAGGTGGGGATTTTATTATAACTTAAAAAATATTATTGTACAAATGTAATTGTTTGACAGGTTTTTAATTCTGGTTTGTACTTTGTAATATAATGTTGACAATACTCAGATTCTTTTTTTCTTGTTTTACAACAATTAGCTCTTGCAGTTTGTGATAAATCACCTCTACTAACGGTAGTCGGCATACAGTTAATATGACAAGTACCAGTCTCAGAAGAATCTTCCCCAGATTCTTTTATAACTTTTTTAATTAATCTAATTAAATCTGATTCTGTTAATCTTACAACGTTCTTTTTCATAACTTTATTTTATTATAAATATATTAAAAAAGAGAAAATTTAACAGGTATTGTCATTTTAAGTGATACAGGATTTCCATTCATTTTTGCTGGTGAAAACTTCCCAAGTTTATTTACAGCATTTATTGCAACTTTTTCAAAATTATCACCCTCATCACATCCACGAACTATTTCAGGATTTGTAACATTACCATCTTTATCAACAACAAATGAAACATATAACATACATTCCAAAGACAATTCTTTTTCACGTAATGGATAAACTATGTTTTCTGCCAAATCTTTATATAAATCACCATTATATTGTGGCATTTCTTCAGCATAAGTAAAAACTTTTTCAATCTCCTTTTTAACCTCAACAACATTGGTTATATCAGTGACAACAAATTCAGAACTATCATCAGAATTATCATAACCAATCTTATGTCTCCACATTTCATCCACAGATTTTAAGTTATCAAACACTTCATCATCAGTTACTTCTATTTCAGTAAATTTCACGTTTGAACGAAAAGAAGATTTTTCTTCCTTCATTTCAACCCTCTTTGGTTCAACAACTTCTTTAACTTATTTTTCTAACGGTTTGATAACATATTCAGAAACCAAGACAATGTCATCAACATTTACATTTTCTTTCTTCATAATAAAGGGTGTCATTGATAATAATACAAAGAATAGACATCCAAACAGAGTGGACATCATTAATCTATTACCATAAGTTTTTCTGAGTTGGTAAGCCCCGTATTCCTTGACTCTCCCATCAAATAATACATCAAGATATTTTTTCATAATAATTTGGTTTTATATCTGTACAGATAAGAAACCAAATCGTTCAATTAATAAAAACAAAAAACCCCACCTGAATAAGATGGGGTTTAACTAAGTTTGCGGATAAATTACATATCGTCATTATCAAAATCGGTCTCCATGTCCTCAAGTTGTTTTATAACATCTGAACACATATCAATCAATTCGTCAGCATCATCGTCATTTAAATCTTCATCTCTACTGATTGATTTGGCCAATCCATAAAAATTATCCATCATATATTCCAAATCATCAAGATTGTCAATTTCACCAATTTCTTCATACATTCGGATAATCGTTTCATAATATTCCTCATAAACTTCATTGCCTGGGTCATCGCTACCCGAAGCAAATGATTCTTCTTTAATTACTTTTTTTATTAAATTAATTAATTGTGATTCTGTCAATTTAACATTTTTCATAACTCTGTTTTATTTATAAATATCCAATAAAACAAAAAACCCCATACTGATATGGGGTTATTTTATCAATGGATAAGATTATAACTTACACCATCCAAGACATACCTTACCAAAGGTAATCTTTTGAACTAATTTACAGATAAATGTTTTCATAACAATAAATACCATTAATTAATTCCTTCGTTAAATTTTTCTTCAATTTCTTTCAGTTCTTCTTCGGTCAAATCATCATTGTGTTCAATATCTTCAACCCAAGTACTATGTCCGTCATAACGAGCAATGATAGTAAATTCTCTACCATCTTCAGTAGTTCCATCATAACTCTTTAGACAGAACATCAAAATTTCATTTTCAAAATCTATATTCATAATATTATTTTTAACAAGTTTACAACAGAAAATTTATTAGGTCAAATAAAAAAAAATTGCAAGATTAAAATTTTAGCAATATATTTGCGGTATGATTAAGACAAGAAAAATAGAAATTATTCCAAGCGGTGATAAGAAATATATCACCGAAACAATGAAACGTTATTCAGAAGAATCGTGTCAAATGGCGAATGAAGTGGTTAGAACCACAATCTTAAACATACAAAGATTCAATGATTTCAAAAAACAAAATCCTCATATCCCATCAAAAGATGTCGGGAAAGAGTATACGAAAATATATGGGTTTACGGTAAGAGGATTTGCATATGATGTTACAAAAAGTTATGATATAATCTCATCAGTTAGAGGGGGATTATCCGACAAAATTCAAAAAACATTAACCACAAATCAAAAAGATATTTTTTCAAATAAAGTATCAATACCATCTTTCACAAAAGATAAAATGCCAATTTATTTTATGTGGAGAATGTCAAAAGCATATATTGAAGAAAATAAATATTATTTTCAAATATCAAACAATTTAAGATTTGTTATCCATTTTGGAAGAGATAGGTCTAATAACAAATCAATTGTTGACAAAATATTGTCAGGAGAATACAAAGGATGTGACTCTAATATAACACTTGATGGGAATAAAATGTTTTTAAACTTAACGTTTGAATTTGAACCTCAAAAAATTAAAGTGGTTAATGAGGGTCTATATCTAGGAATTGATTTGGGGATAAACCGTCCTGTATCATTGGCGAGAAGTGATGGGAAATATGTCCAACAAATTGAAACTGGGTCCCACATTATTGAGACAAGAACTCAATTTCAAAAAAGAAGGAAAGAACTTTCCAGGTCTTTAAAATATTCAGATGGCGGTCACGGAAGAAACAATAAAATGATAAGGTTGGACGCATTAAAAAATAAGGAACATAACTATGTTGAAACTGAAAATCATAAGATATCAAGAGAGGTGGTAAAATATTGTGTTGTTGAGGGCATTCCAAAAATTAGAATGGAGGATTTGACGGGTATTACCAAAGATTCAACAAACTACTTCTTCAAAAGTTGGCCGTATTATCAACTACAACAAATGATTGAGTATAAAGCAAAGGAATTTGGAATTGAGATTGAATACGTTGTTGCAAAAGACACATCCAAAACTTGTCATTGTTGTGGTGTGGTTCAGGATAATGCAAGAGATAAAAAAGATGTTTCAAAATTTGTTTGTCAAACTGTTGATTGTAATATGTTTAATAAAGTTCAGGATGCGGATATTAACGCAGCAATAAACATATCAAGAAAACAAGGAACCAAAGAGAAACCAAAATCCAAAAAAGGTAGGATTGAATCTTGGAAGAAAAAACAAGAAAATAATCTTGAAGAATGTTTGACAGTATAAAATAAAATGATTAAATTTGAATATAGAAATTAAGAAAACGTTCTTTAACATATTAGCTTAAGGTAATTTAAGTCGGGGTGGTTGTTCACCCTTATGGTGAACCCTGAATTAACAGGGTGGTTATTGATAACTGGACACATATTCGTGTCACTCTCCAAATACCTTTTATACTTAAATTATGATGAAGGTATAAACAACAAATTTGGTTTACAAAAAAGGAAATAATTAGGTGTTTACCATCACAATTTGAAAGGTATAAACAACTTGTTCCAAATAATCCATTCCAAGCGCTGCGGTGTTTACCATCACAATTTGAAAGGTATATACAACTAGTGCCAAACAATCCTGTTCCGTTTTAAGGGTACCCACCATCACAATTAAAAACCCTCACAAAAAAAGGGGGTAGGGGGGAATTGGAACAACGGAAAAAAAATTTTTAAAACTCTATTCTATCGTATCCGCCTGGCGTATCTGTAAATGCGATTTTAGCATCATTTCGTTCAGAGAACCATTTGCAAACCAAAATACGTGAATCATATGGTTTTATTGACAATAAATTTCCCATAGATTTAACAACGGAACTATCAATATACAGTCTATTATCGGTATAATCATATTCCAACAATATTTCATTATACCCATCAAATTCATCATCATCATAAGACATTTGATAAACAATATATGAATCGTGGGAACTTGGTCCATTATCATAGAAATACCTATCAAGGAATTTCATTGCAAGATTATAAAACTTTTGGTCCATATTAAAATTTAACCTTACTTTTTATTGCATCAAGAGATTTACCTTTAGCAATAATCCATTTTTCTTTACCTTTTCGTTTATAAAAATATTTCCCATCCAATAATTTATAATCATATGATTTATCGTGAGTTGTATTTATCTTTTCTTCAACTTTTTGGTCTGACATTGCATCCTTAAATTTATCCCATTCTTTTGTTGTAACCTCACCTTCGTCATCATCGTGACAATACCCATCACCCTTTTTACATATCCATACGGGAATATCTTTTTCTTCCATGAACTTTTTTAAAGCATCATTAAAATCTTTATCAGTCCAACTACCCGTTGTTGCTGCCGAAAGATTTATTTTATAATATTGGTTTAAAAAAGACGCCCATTTTTTTTGTCCCTTGAGCTTTACGTGATTGTAACGCTTCGGGTGGTAACTCATCACCGATTCTTTCATATAATGACATTATATGTTTTTTCTCTTCTTCAGTTATAACAAATCTTTTCATATTACAATAAATAGTTCAGAAATAAAAAAGGGGGTAGGGGGGATTGAACAACAAAAGAAAAAAATTATTTTTTATCCTCTTGTAAACAATTCAAAGAACTCCTTATCATAATCTCTCATCTTAATGGTAACATCCCGAATAATAAATCTTAGATTATCAACATTTGGATAGATGGCCTTGAATCTTGTATTAACAATCTCTTGCAATTTATCATTGCTTGGAACATTTTTAACATCCCAAGAAAAAATCATTTCCAAATAAACGGAATATCTATAACAGCTTGAGAAATCTTCGGGGGAAATGAACCTCACCTTTTCATAACTATGAATATTAACTTCATCAAGTCCTGCAATAATTTTTTTCAATACCTGTTCAACACTCTTTGGAATAATCAGGGTGTTGTTGTCATTCTCTTTAATAATATGATTGTCTCTATTAATTTCATATCTATTAACAAGAGATTTATAAATTGAACCATATGGATTTTCTTCATTCATAATATAATATTAGAAATAATTTCCCAATTCATCAAATTTTTCCAAAAATTTTTTTTTACATATTAAGGGTCATTTGAAATGAGGGGTCGTGTTTTCAAAAATCAATGTTATAATCTATCCTCTTATATATTTTTCTATAATTCTCCAAATCCTCTTTCATATACTGAACAAATAATTTGAAGTTAATCTTTTCCTCAAATCTAAATCTTTCATTCTCCTCATCTTTCTTTAATTGGTTATCAATTGAATCTCTAATCTCCCTTAATATATCCTTATATATTAATTCCCTATCAGTAACCTTTTTTAACTTATCCTTCAAATCAATAATCTCACCTTCCAATCTTTCTATTTCATCATTATTATTTTCCATATACCAATTCCCCCTTATTAATTATATCAATAGTTTTCTGTCCCTCCAATCATAATCCATTGGAATATAATCAGGATAACAATGTCTACTCTTTGGGACCCCCAACTTATAAACAACCCAACTTTTAATATCCTTTTTAACATCCTTTGATGGATAAAACTTTGGAAACCTTCTCCAAAAATCTCTATTGAAAAATGTATAACCCGAATCAGCAACACATAATACCCATTTCCTCTTACTCGGATTAATAACCCAATACCATCCATCATAATGATACACAGAATACTTCTTGAGATATTTGTCAATTACATCATTTATCATAATACAAAGATAAACAAAAAACCCCTTGAAAAACAAGGGGTTTATATATATTAAAAATAATTGTTTATCTTAAATATTTCAAATAATTTAAATATTTTCTCACATTCATATTTTTCATCCCCATTTCATTTTTAATGTAGTCCTCAACATCTTTTATCGCACTGTCAAGACCATAAGTGTTACCATAGTTATAATCCATTTCACCTGAAATAGACCTCTGATTGTCACTATTATACTCATCTTGTAACTTTTCCACTCTTTGTCTAAATTCATTATCATTTTCAAATTTATGCTTTAACAAAAATTCTATTGAATCAATAGATTTATTCTTCTTTTCACTTTTTTCATATGGAAAATAATTTGGGTTACCATAAGGGTGTAACATTTGGTCCATATAGTAATCATTATAATCCGACTCCTTGATAACTTTTTTAATTAATTTAACCAAATCTGATTCTGTTAATCTTACAACTTTTTTCATAGTATATTATTTTACTATAAATACAAAAAAATTCCAAAAATTTTTATTTTAGTTTTCCCACCTTTAATATATAAGGGGGTCTTAGTTTCAGAAAAAAATTTCCAGAAAATTTTATTGACGGGATTGTAGGGGTATTTTGACCAAAAAAACGGTCTATATGGGGGGGATACGGGGGGAGGGGGTACCCTCTTATACGGGGTGGGGGGTGGTAACCCCTACCTAATGGGGGGTGTTAGTTATTCACAACTTACCAACACCCCCAATGTTAATATCTTTTAGTATTGTTTAAACACACCTGACTCAATGTCAGATATGATTGTCATTACCTCATCCTTGCTTCTGTAACCGACCACATCATCGTGTGGGGAAAGTTTTACCCAAGGTTGGTCACCATCAAGGGACCAAGCTGCAACCTCGAATGTAGATTCACCGTCACCATAGAGATGGGGACCACCGACAATGCTAATAACATATCCGTTGTCAGTAATGTATTGACATTGTTTGCAACCCACCATACGATTGGGGTGGGGGAGAAATATTAGGTCATCAAATGATTTAATCATACCACAAATGTATGGCAATAATATTCCCCCACAAAGAAAAATAAATTTGTTTTCTAATTTTATTCGCCGTAACTTTGTGTTGGTGCTTTATATATTTTTTTTTATTAGACAAATCTTAGTGCTAAGGTACGGCAAAGATTTTTAATATCCAATTTTTATTTCAATTATTTTTGACATAACTTTGCCACGTAACTGTGTGATGATATGGGGACCGAGTATACTCCACCCTGCCTTATATTTTTTATAAGGAATATTTGTGGGGGTGGAATGTTTGCCGTATATTTGCAGTATGAGTTACATGATTGATACACAAAGAAGTAAGGAGATTAGAAAGGGTTTAAAGAAGCGACCATTGTCATTTCATTTGGATGGAAGAATCTATGGTTATGATATTAGCCAAGATATTACTGTAAGGTTCATTAACTGTGAGAGTTATACAAACAACCCCTACATTACAATCGAGGTGACAATGAATAAACCTTTACGTGATATTATGGACATCCCATCTTATTGGGGCAAAAGACAAATGAATCGTATCACGAGTAATTTCAGGGAGATAATCAAGGACAACCCCCAAGTTAAGAAATATCTCAAAGTATATCTTGCCCACTTTGGAATTAGAAGTTATCATATTAAAACCATTAAATTTAAACACAATGAAGTTAAGTCATAAGATTGATAAGTATTCAGATAAGGAGTTAAGAACCATTGGGGAGATGGTCATCAAGGTGACACGGGAATTGCTTGGTCATGGAAACAAACCAACCCCATCCCTCCATATTAGAAACTCCTTAAAAAATATGTATGGACAATATTGTTATACATACAAGATTCTTATTAACCCATCTCAGTGCAAGAAGTTATCCACATTCGTTGGGGTTATCATTCACGAATATACCCACCACATTCAGAGGGGACTTAAAAAAGATTATGATAGACAAATAAAAAAGTATGGTTACTACGACTGTCCCTTTGAAGTTGAAGCTAGGGGTAATGCGAAAAAGTATAAGAAGAAAGTATGGAAGAAGGTTAAACGAGAATTGTCCTAACATAATTGGACAACTCATTGATTGGGTTATCCATCCCCTTGAACAATTCCATAAACTCTGGGTCAAAATTATAATGTGTTAATATCTTTATCTCCCCCTGATATCTTAACCTATCTATTCTATACTCCATCTTCCCCACCTTAATTCCATTATGGTACAAATAAACAATGGTAAAATCACCCACCTTGTCAGACATTATTCTTAGATTGTTGATAATATTTTCCATCTGTTGATATGATTAAAGGGGATTGTTAATAACTTTATTTGTTAAATTTCTTGATTTTGTCAAAATGTCAGTTGAGCTTAACACATAACACAATCCCCCTGACCCTGAATTATGTCCTCATAACATAAATATAACCTTATAATAATTAATGTCAATCCTCCCACAATTTCCCACTGGGTATGGTGTAATGACCACTTTTGTAAATATGAAATGTTAAAAATATGGTCCTGTAGATAGCGTCAGAGGGGTTTTTTTCACTATATATAAAATCCAGCAAATAATGGAAGTTATGAATGATGAAGGCGTGAGGGGACTTTAGTCCCCCTTTAATAGTAATTAAATGTGTCATTAATCATCCTTCAACGAGGTTTTCATAGTTAAACCCCTTCAATGTGTGACACAAAATGTGATATTATATATGGTGGTAAAATGTGGGATATAACTTGTCATATAAGGGATAAACCCTGTGGGTTATGTTCTCTATAAGACGCATTATCCCATAACATTACCATATAGTATGATTTATTACTGTGGGGTATGTTAAACCATATATGGTTATTTAAACCCCATAATTAAATCATTATACATCACATAGGTGTCCGTGTCAGATAATGGGGGTTACGTTAAAAATGGGGGGTTAAAATTAGGAAATAAATAAAGGAATGGACCCATTAGTGCAATGACCCGAAGGGGAATGGAACGACCACTGAAAGTGGGGATGGGGGAATGAGTTTATTTAGTTCGTAATTTGATTATATTTATATTCTATATGAAATATTTAATCACAGAGTCTCAGATTGATAAATTTTTTTTTAGATATATTAATTTAAAAAATTTCATTAAGATTAAGAAAGGTGATGACATTTATTTTGTTAAATCTGAAGATGATGAATATGCTCAGATTAAGTATGAGAAAGATTATAAATTATGTGTAGTCCATATTGATTTGATTGAGGATATTTCTTTCTTCTTTTCTTTACCGAGTTCCGTGTCTAAGGAAATTATTAGTAGATGGGTTGAGCATACTTTAAAGGTGAAGGTTGGTGATGTTATCAATCTTTGGGTTAAGAAAAACACCGAACTGAAAATACCTTATTAATTTATTTCCCTATATATAATTTCTTTTTTATATTTGTCTTATGGATATAAAACTAAAAGAACTAATCTTTAATAAGTTATATAAACGATTGGGTAATGCTGAGATTATCCCATATAATAATTCCATATGGTTCATTGACCGAGAAAAAGAGTATTGGTATTTTGAATTTGATACGTCAGGTACTCTATGGTGGAGATATAATTTTTTTACCTCGTTTTTTGAAATGTTCTCTATAACCCGTGATGAGTTTACACCCATATTATCTTCTTGGGTGGAACAGGTCCTAAATCATAAGGTATCTACAACTGGAAACTCAGGTATAACTTGGGCCGCCAAGGTGGAAGAGGTCCTAAATCATAAGGTATCCACAAC
>SXGQ01568779.1_pt1 | contig 26412 bp, 19 predicted proteins | sample 3178371 | NCBI WGS metagenome assembly SXGQ01 (sample SAMN11356859, study PRJNA531348) | freshwater metagenome | isolation source: freshwater sample F1-20 | place: China: Fuxian Lake, Yuxi | collected 2017-12-25 | reverse complement strand
TGGTGCTGGGGAAGGGACTTGAACCCATACTCCTTGCGGAACCAGATCCTAAGTCTGGCGCGTCTGCCAATTTCGCCACCCCAGCGGCTGCGGATTTAATTTCGCCCGCATCGGGTGAAGTGTCGAGTGCAACTTCAACGGAACGTCACTCGACGAACTTGCGCAGTGACATTATACAGCGCTGCGATGTCACAAAACCTGTCAAAAACCACCGCGGCTGCGCTCAAGGCCGCAGCAAAATCCATCGCAAAACAAAACGTCGTCGTCGGCTTCGACGGCTTTGTGGATACGATCATCGAGGTCGTCAAAACCCGGCAGTCGCCGACCAAATACGATCGCTACACGACGATGGTGGACTGGGCGAAACGCATCACCGCGGCGTCCGGATTGAGCGCGAATTTCGAACTCGCCGTGAAAATGGTGAAGCTCGGCGGCAACGGCCCGATCATGGCCAATGCGCTTACGTCTTTTGACTTCACGACCACCTACATCGGCAATCTCGGCAATCCGAACCTGCACCCCGTTTTCGCTGATTTTGCGAAGCGCGCCAAAGTCATTTCCATTTCCGAGCCGGGTTATACGGACGCCTACGAGTTCGATGACGGCAAGCTGATGTGCGGGAACCAAGTCGGTCTCAAAGGAGTGAACTGGAAGCAACTCATGGCCCACATCTCCGAGGCGGAACTCGTGAAGCTTTTCTCGTCTTCGAAGCTCGTCGCGATGGTGAACTGGACGATGCTCATGCACCTGTCCGAGATTTTCAAAAAGCTGCTCGCGACCGTGATGCCGAAGCTCAAAGGCCCGAAGCCGTGGATTTTCTTCGACCTCACCGATCCGGCCAAACGCTCGAAGGAAGACATCGCCGAAGCGCTGAAATTGATCAGCAAGTTTGAAAAGCACGCCCGCGTGATTCTCGGCCTGAACCTCGGCGAAGCCCGCCAGGCCAGCGAAGTGCTCGGCCTCGGTCCCATCGAGGAAACCTACGGCACCGTCGCCCACGCATCATCGCTCATTCGCGCGAAGCTCAAGGTCGATACGGTTGTCATCCATCCCGTGCAGTTTGCCGCCGGCACGGACTCCACCGGCTCCGCGCACGTCGAAGGACCGTATTGCGCAAAGCCGAAAATCACCACGGGCGCCGGCGATCATTTCAACGCCGGCTTCTGCCTCGGCCGCCTCGCCGGCCTAACGCTCGCCGAGAGCTTGCAATGCGGCGTCGGCACCAGCGGCTACTACGTCCGCACCGCGAAGAGCCCGAAAGTCGCCGACCTGGCGAAGTTCCTCGGGACGCTGTAAGGCATTGGACCTGAGGGTGAATCGAAACTCAGACTTGGTTTCTCCAGTGTCGTTTCTCGATGGTTCGATAGTTCGCAATTCCCCGAATCATATCAAGATACCGGGCGAGTTTCGGTAGCTCCGCATCGTCGATATTCCCAAGAAATGGTGTCACTCGAATGAGGTTGCCGTAGTTTCTCTCAAGTTTCTCGGGACTGTCGTCCACCATCAATACGCGTTCGAGTGGAATTCCAAAGCGGCGGACTTTTTTAAGATCCTTGACGGTGTACTGTTCGTAAGTCGCGAGATTCACGCGACGAGTGCAACGCTCGGCTGACCACAAGAATATCAGTTCGCGTCTACCAAATACATTGTGAACGATCTCAGTTGCGTAGTCGCGACCAGCAGATGTCCACACGGCGACGTCAAACATCGAGAAACACCGATCGAGAAAGGCGTCGAGGTGTGGGCGGCGGTAAACATCATAACCGGCCGCACGAAAGGCAGGTTCAGCATCCATCGAGCGCGTGGTTGCATGAACAAGGGTTTCATCGAGATCCAGAATAAGCAGGGGCTTATACAATTTGGCTTCCGAATGTTGGTTTTACCGGTCGATTACGCTACTGATTTACGGTGTTGTTGACGCTCTCGCTGCATTAGGCCTCACTTCACTGCCTTCAGCTCCTCGTGTGTCCAAGGTGTTGTGCGGTCTTTGACTTGGTCGCGGATGCGGGCGATTTCGCTGGGGTCGGCGGGTTTTTTCCAGCCGTGCCAGCGTTCGCCGATGTAGCTGAGGACTTGCGCGATTTGTTCGTCGGAGTGCGATTTTTCAACAGGCGGCATCAGGCCTTCGCCGTAGGTGACGCCTTCGATGGGGCCGGTCTGGCCTTTGAGCAGCAGGCGCGCGAGGACTGGGACGTTGCCGCCGTTTGCGAACCACGCGGATTTGGTGAGCTGCGGGGCGATGAGTTTTTCGTTGAGGCGCACGCCGTTCGCGTCGGGGCCGTGGCAGGCGATGCAGAGGGTTTCATAGACGAGCCGGCCCTTTTTCGCGGAGTCGCCGAGCGTGCTGAGGTTCTTGTCGTTGCGGTCGCGCTCGATGACCTTTGCGACGAGCGGGAGTTTCGCGTCGAGAAATGCGGCGGGCAATTGCGCGGCTCCGGTTTGTGCGGCGGCGCGGAATGCGAGGAAGACTTGCGTGGCGACTTGTGCATCGGCGTCGGCGGCCATCGCGGCGAGCGGCGTGGAAAATGCGGCGTCGCGGGCGGCGAGATGCGGCTCGGCGAGTTGCACGGCGGCGCGGCGGACGCGTGGATGCGGGTGTTTCAGCGCGGCGAGGATGGTTTCTTTTTGCAACGCGCCGAGACCTTGCAGCGACCAGAGCGCGTGGATACGGGCATCGGGCGAATCGTGCTCTGCGGCCATTTTTGCAAGCGCGGGGACGGCGGATTTGTCGCCGCGCGAGACGATGAGTGCCTGTGCGGTGTCGCGCCACCAGCCGCTCGGGTTGGCGAGATGCGCGACGAGTTGCTCGGGCGTTTCGTCGAGCATCCGCGGGGCGGCGGCGGGTTTCGCATCGTCGGGCAACAGGCGGTAGATGCGGCCGTGGCGGAACACTTTTAGCATGCCCCATTTCTTCACGCGCTCGTAGCGCTCGACCCACAGCTCCAGTTTGTTTTTGCGGTAGTCCTCGACGTAGCGTGCGCGCAGTTCGGGCGTCACGGCGGTGGGGAACCATTCCTTTTCCTGAATGATTCCGCGGTAAAGGTCGGCGATGTAGATGCCGCCGTCCGGTCCGTTCTCCGTCCACACGGGGCGGAAGTAAGCGTCGTTCGAACGCACGAACTCGGAGCCTGGAAACGCGTTGTGTGCGATGCCGACGCCATCCTTCCACTCAAAGCGGCTCATGCGAATGAGGCGTCCCACCGGCTCGCAAGTGACCGCGTTTCCCTGCCACTGCGGAAACGCCGCCGAGCGCACGACCGTCTGCCCGCACGTCGCGGAAAAGCTCACGAGCTGCGCCTGCCGTTTCACGTCGTAGCCGCCGTCGCTGAAGTCCCACACCGGGCAGATTCCCCACGGGCGCTCGTAGTCGTCCGAGTGTTCCTTGATCGAAAGAATCGGGTAGCCCGCCGGGAGCTGGAATGAATGCGCGGGATTCGCGCCGCCGCCCCAACTGCACACGAGCCGTCCATCGTTGTCGCGCGCAAGGCCCCACTGGCTGATGCGTCCGCGGTCGTGGCGCATCTCCACGAGCTTCCCGTTTTCCCACCGAAAGCGCCGGTCGTTTGTGCAGATGGTGTTGTCGAGATTCCACAACAGCCCGCTTTGCTGATGCTCGATATTTCCGTGGTCCGGCCCGCCCTGCCACGCGACTTCGCGCCGGTCGGCGACGCCGTCTTTGTTGTCGTCGAAGTAAGCCCAGATCGTCGTGTCCTCGGTGAAATGAACGAGCACACGATCGTGGAGCGGGAGCACCGAGCGCGGGAGGATCACGTTGTCGATAAAGACGGTGCGTTTATCCATCACGCCATCGCCGTCCGTGTCCACGAGCTTCACGACGCGGCTCACGGGATCGAGCTGCTTTGTGGCGTGTTCGTCCTGCATGTAAGTGCGCCATTCGCAGACGTAGAGCGCGCCGTTTCCATCAAACGCCATCGCCGCCGGTTCCTCGACCATCGGTTCGCTCGCGATGCACACGAGCTTCGTTCCCTTCGGGACTTCGATAGTCTTAATCGCGTCCGCCGGCTTCAGCGCGGGAAACTGCGTGTCGGGATTCCACTCGCCGTCGGCAAGTGCGGTGGTGGTGAATGCGAGCGGGAAGAAAGCGAGTCGGCGGAGAATATGCATGTGTGGTGTCGCGATTGATAACCTGATCTCTGTGCGAATCGATGAGAGAAATGCATTAGCGCAGCGTTTGAGTTTCCGCGTCCTCGGGAATGATGGATTTGATCCGCCGCGCGATTTTGCCGACCGGCACCATGATACTTCAAGACGTTCGGCGGAGCCCGCAAGTTCGCCATGATTGCTTCGTCGGGGCTTTCCTGAAACAGTGGTTTCATCATGACAAAACGCACCCGAACCCATTCCCGAATTGAATCCCTTGAAGCCCGCATCGCGCCGGCGACGCTCAATATCGCCTTTGACGGCACGGCGACTTACACGGGCGGAGTCGGAGCCGCCAGCTTCCTCACTCTCACCAGTTTAGTTCCGGGCAGGTATGAGTTCAGTGACGTAGAGAACATCACAGTTACGGGCCCCGGCGCGGGCTTTGCGACCGGCAGCGGCACTTCGACTGTGAGTCTGGACAACAGCGCCACCACCTCGCTCGTCTTTAATCTCGGCGACCAGGATGACATACTACTGATTCACAACTTGGGGCATCCGCTCACCGTCAACGATGGCGCGGGCAATGACACGGTGCGGCTGGAAACCAACCCGCTCTTTCCATCCGACGACGTCTCCGTCGCAGCGGAGACGGTGAACATCGACTCCGCGCTCACAGTCAGCGGATTCAATTCGGCGACGTTCACTGCCGACAAAGTCGCGATCGGCGCGAGCGGTGCTGTGAACGCGCTGCAGCAAGTCACCTTCAAGCCGCTGACGCCGGGACGCGGCATCAATCTCGGTACGGAAAACGGCGCACAGCTCAGCCTCACGGATGCGGAGTTGGACCGCGTGAGTACGGCCCGCCTGCAAATTGGCGCGGCGGACTCCGGTTCCATCGAGCTGTCAGCGGCTATTACTCCTGCGAATTTGAGCGTCACCACCATGAACACCGGCGCGGATGTTCTCACCACGGGCGGGGGCGCATGGATTAGCAGTGTGCTCGCCGTCACCGCCACTGGCAATGTGGCGCTTACCGGGCCGAATAATCTCAACGGCTTCGCAATGTCCGCCGCGGGCAGCGGCACCTCGACGCTTAATGAAGTCGATGGATTCAGCGTCACCTCCACCTACAGCGTCGCGGGTATATCGAACGCCAACGGCACTACGCAAATCGTCACGCCGGGCGGTGTGCTGGGCTCGTACCCCATCGTTACACCAAACCTCCGGCTCACCGGCGGTGGCAATTTCGCGCTCAGCGCGGTCACCAACACGATCGGCACGCTCGCGGCGAATACGACGCAGGATGTGCTGGTGAGGAACAGCAGTCCCCTCACCATCGGCACGGTCGGCGGCATCACGGGCGTCACGGCCGAAAACGTTGAGTTCACCGCGCCGGACATGGCCATTAATGCGCCGATCAATGTCGGCACCGGCGATGCCTACTTCTTCCCGAGCAACAACGCATTCATCGTGGACCTCGCTGGTTCCGGTGGCGCGAACACGTTTGCCCTCAGCATCGCCGAGCTGGGCGCGATCACCGCTGGCAGGGTATTCATCGGCACCGACGCAAACGCCATGAACATCGGCAACGTGTTCTCTTTGTCCGGCAGCCTCAGGGTCACGGCTTCGTCCATTTCGGGCCCTGGTGGGATCGTCGTCCCGACGCTCACGATTTCTTCCCCAGACATCCAGCTCGGCGGCTCGAATAACGTAAGCACACTCATCTTGGACAGCAGCGTCCCGATCACTGCTTTCATATTCAATGGAGGCGATAACTTCACCATCGGCGCGGTGAACCCGGGCACACCGCTTTCCCTCCTTACTGGCGCAAACCTCAGCCTTCCGAACGGCATCATCACCCTCGGCCCGGATGCACAGTTCGTACTCGGCATCGGCGCAGCAGGCGCCGCTCAGATCGCAGTGACTGGCGAGCTCACGCTGAATACGCAGCTCAGGTTCAACCAGACGAGCGCGCTGCCATTCGCTACGACGTTCAATGTCCTCACCAACGACGGCAGCGACGCCATCAACGGAACTTTCGACGGACTTCCCGAGGGCGCGCTCGTCCCCGGCATCAACCCGCCGGCGCGCATCAGCTACATCGGAGGCGACGGCAACGACGTGACCATCCAGACCGCGGAAGCGCTCACAGTGGACATCGCCACGGACGGAAAAAGCGCCACGTTTCGCGACTTGGACGGCGACCTCGTGAGCGTAAAAACGACCGCCGGCACGTTCACGCCAGCGAGTTTCTCGGGATACCAGACCGGTGTCATCGGCGGTGGACAACTCACGAAACTCACGCTCGACGCCACTTTCACCGGGGCGAACATCGCAATTTCGGCCACGCCGACTGCTTTGCTTGGCGGCAACGGCTTTGTGAACATCGGCTTCATCGACGCAGCGGGCGTGGACCTCGGCGCAGTCACACTGCCTGGCGACCTCGGCCGCATCAGCGCCGGCACGGCTGGCGGTCCGGCCAAAGTGCCCGGCTTGAAATCGCTTGCCGTTGAGAGCTTCGGCCTCCTCGGCACCAGCACGCAGGGCGCGGGCGGCTTAAACATCGGCGAAATTCAAGGCGCGCTCGTCGCACTCACCGTGAAAGGCGATCTTCGCGCCGAGCTCGGTATTTCCGGCACAGACGGCACGCTCGGCAAAGCCACCATCGGCGGTTCCATCATCACCAGCGGCAACATCTCTGCTCACGCGGGAATCGGTTCGCTGAAAGTGGGTGGCGACATCCGTGCCGTGAATGGCACGCTTTTCATCGTATCGAATGCGGGAGCGATTGGCAGCGTGGCGGTCGCCGGCAGCATCGTCGGCCTCGACATCACGGAGCCGGTGCACATTGGCGCGTTCGGCCAGGCGACCGCGCCGACGAAGGGCGTCGATATTGCGATTAAGAGCGTCACCGTAAAAGGCAGCGTGCAGTATGGCAGCTTCGGCGCCGGAACCACGGGTGCATTGAATGCCGACGCATCCATCGGCAGCATCTCGGTCGATGGCGACTGGAGCGCTACTTCGGTTGTCGCCGGAGTTGGCAGCGGCTCCGACTTCTCGACCGGCACCGCAGACGACGCGAAGCTCACCGGCGCGGGACGCGACAACGCGAACATCCAGTCTGCCATCGGCAGCTTCACCGTGAAAGGTCAGGCCTTCGGTTCGGCGGACAACACGAGCGATATGTTCGGCGTCGTCGCCGAGCAGATCGGCAAGGCCAAGGTCGGCACGCGCACTTTTGCATTCAAAGGGGGGGCGACAAAAGAAGCCTTCTTCGCCGCGCCGACCATCGTCGGCTCGGGCGCGGAGAATCCAGCGTTCGACTTCACCATCCGCGAACTCGGCTCCACCACGCCGAGCGTCGCGGCTGCCGCGCCGAGCCTCGTCATTTCCACCGACGGAAAGACGGCGACTTTTGTCGATGTGGACGGCGACCTCGTCACCGTGAAACGCACGGCTGGCGCCTTTGCTCCCGGCGACTTCACCATCAACGCCGCAGGGATCGGCGGGCTGCTCCAATCGCTCGATGTCACTCCGGAAGTTTCCGGCAAAGCGTTCGACCTCACCATCACTGCGAAGGTGGGCCCGAAAGGCGGCAATGGTTTCGTGAACGTCGGTGAAATCGACGCGCGCCAGACCGACCTCGGCAAAGTGACCATCGGCGGCGAACTTCAGGACCTCAGCGTCGGCGACAACAACGATTCGCGCATCGCACTCGGCAGCCTCGCTGTGCAATCCCTCGGCGCACTCGGCGGCACTGCTCCGTTTGGCGACGAGATCAACGGAAAGCACGGCCTTGGGAAGATCACCGTGAAGACCGACATCCGGAGCACCGACATCTATTCCAACAACCCAACCGGCAATCTCACGAGCCTCACGGTCGGCGGCTCGGTCACGAGGAGCACAATCCAAAGCGCAGCGGGAATCGGCACCATCGTGGTCGGCGGCAGCTTCCGCGATGACGGGCGCATTCAGGCGGTCAACCGCATCGGCGCGATTACCATCGGAGGCGATCTGGTTGATACCGATATCGATATCTTCGCGATTTCCGCGCTCGCCAAAGGCCCGGACAATGCGATCGGCAAATTCACCATCGGCGGCGGCTTTGAGCAAACGTTCGTCACCATCGGCGAGAACAACAACGCCGATGCGGGAATCGGCGCCCTCAGCGTGGGTCGTGCTTGGATCGCCAGCAGCATCCTCGCAAGCACGACGAAGGGACTCGATGGCTTCGCCGGCACCGGCGACGACACCAAAGTCACGGTTGGCGGTCCAATCGACGATCCGGCCCGCTTCTCCACCATCGCCAGCATCCTCATCAAAGGTCAGGCGCTCGGCACACCGGACGGCGGCGACCACTTCGGCATCGTCGCCGAGCAGATCGGCAAGGCGCAGATCGGAGCCATCAAGTATGCCTTTAAACCCATCGTGAAGGACTTCTTCGCAGCCGCGCCGACGGGTCCGGGCAAAGGGGCGTTCCCGTTCGACAAGTTCGACTTCTACATCCGCGAGTTGTTCTGAGGCACCGCGTGCTGCGGGGCTACTTCGCGGGTTGCGGGCGCAGGGTTGTGAGTGTGTCGAATACCGATTCGCGCACCCAGCGGATCGTGGCGGGGTTTTTCGTCGGGAAGAAGTTGTCCACGATGCCGACGAATTGCTTTCCGTTCACGCGTGCCCACGCGACGCCGGCGACTGCGTGTCCCCACGAAAGCTCGGGCTTCTGCGGGACTGCGATTGTGCATGAGAGCAGCACGGGACGACCCGCGCTGATTTCGGATGCGAGCTTGTCGAAAGCGAAACGCTGGAACTCGCATTTCACCGGCACGCCGAAATGATCCGCGTCGGCCTGGATGGCGCGGGCGAGTTCGCCGGGCATTGCGCCGGCGAGGGACATGGCGCCGTCGGTGAAGCCGTCGCGGTCCGCGATGGTCTGCATCCGGAGCCGCGCGCGCAGGCGCTTTGTGAGTTCGCGGTGAACGTCGCCGGCTGCATCGCCGCGCCATTTTTCAAAGCCGTTTGCCGTCCAGAAAGCGACGACGCTGGCACCGGAAGTGGGTACGCAGCCGGAGGCGACCGGGCCGCCATCTGCGGGAATTGCGAATTGCTGTATCGACGGCACGCCGCCGACTGCGCGGGCGTTGTCGCCGCGAATCTCCAGCGCGGTGTCGATTGCGAATTCCAGCAGCGCGCCTTCGCCGCGTGAGTCCCAACTGATGTGACCGCGGGAGCCGTCGGCGTTCACGATCCTGGCCCACCACGCAGGCGCGAGTCCGGTGGGCCACGTGAGGTTTTCCTTTTGCGAAACGAGCCGCACGTCCTCCAGCTTCGCGTTTTTCCATCCGGCGAGCCACGGTTCGGCGGTCAGCGCGGCGAGGTGTTCCGCGCCTTTGTCGCGTGTGTCGGGGGCGGCGAATGCGCTGCATGCGAGCGCGAAGAATGCGAGCAGCCGCGGTATCATGCGCCTTTTGCGGGTGCCTTTTTGCGGCGTGCGGGGGCTGCTGGTTTTTCGTCCGATTGATTTCCCGGAGGCACGGCGCCTTTTAGAAATACGCCCAGGCGCTCGCGGAGTTCCTTCACTTTGGCTGGATTGGAATCCGCGACGTTCTTCGCTTCGGCGATGTCTTCTGCGAGGTTGTACAGTTCGACTTTTCCGGACACGGCGATGTCTGCGGCGGTGGACTCCTCGGCGTCCTTCTCGCTGGCGTTCACGAGCAGCTTCCAATCTCCCATGCGGATTGCCGCCTTGCCGGGCGCGGTGCCGTGAAGCAGCACGGCGTCGCGCGAAAGTGCGCCTTTTCCGCTGAGCACCGGCATGATGTCCGTGCCGTCCACGGGCAGCGGCTGTTCCGTTTTCGCGCCGGCGAGCGCGAGCAGCGTCGGATACCAATCCACCATGTGCAGCGGCGTCTTGATGCGCCCCGCGGGGATCTTCCCGGGCCACGTTGCGAATGCCGCGGCACGCACGCCGCCTTCGTAGATGGTCCCCTTTCCTGCGCGCAGCGGTGTATTCATCGTCAGGCGACCGGGGCCGGGCCCGCCGTTGTCTGCGGAGAAAATGAACAGCGTATTTTCCGTCAGCCCCTTCTCTGCGACGGCGTCCACGATTTGGCCGATTGCCTCGTCCACTGCTGCCAGCATTCCCGCGATGGTCTGCCGCGGCTCCTTCAAGTTTTTGTATGGCTCCTTGTAACTCGCGGGCACCTGATGCGGCGCGTGGATTCCGTTAAAAGGCACGTAGAGAAACAGCGGCTTGTCGGCCGGCTTCTCACGCACCACCCGCACCGCCTCCTTCGCGACGAGATGTGTGGAATAGCCCTCGTCGGCGGACGGCTGGTCGTTGCGATACCAGTCACGACGCCCGTCGCGCACTTTTGTAAAATAATCGATCGCCCCGAACATGTGCCCGTACTGCTGGTCGAAGCCCCGGGCCGTCGGCATGTATTCCGGCTTGAATTCCCCGAGGTGCCACTTCCCGGAAATCGCCGTCGCATAACCCGCCTCGCGCAGCGCCTTCGGCAACGTCCGCTCCGCCAGCGGCAGACCCCACGGCGCGCCCGGGCGCACAATCGTATACACGCCCGTATGCGTCGGATACCTCCCCGTCAGCAACGCCGAGCGCGTCGGCGAGCACACCGGCTGCACGTAAAACGACTCCAGCACCGCGCCGGCCTTCGCCAGCTTGTCGATGTTCGGCGTCTTGATATCCGCACCGCCATTAAAACCACAGTCGGCATACCCGAGGTCATCGATCAAAAAGAACACGACATTCGGCTTCGGCGCATCCGCCGCGCGGAGCGGCAGCACGATCGAGAGGAGCAGTGAGAGCAAGCGGATGGGATTCATAGGCACAGGGAAAACAGTGTCGCACCGGCAAAACGGGACAAGATGTTTCCAAAACCCACCTCCCCCGCCCCGCCCCCTCGCCCGCGGGGGAAAAAAGCGCCGCCTCTATATAATACCACCGCCCCGGTAGCTCGGACAACCCACCGGCTGCCAATATCCGGCCGTCTGTTCCAAGGAACAACCCATCGGCTGCCAATATCCAGCCATCTGTCCCACGGAACAACCCACCGGCTGCCAATATCCAGCCATCTGTTCCGAGGAACAACCCATCGGCTGCCAATATCCAGCCATCTGTCCGACCGGACAACCCACTGCGCGCCAAATCTGAGCCATCTGTCCGACCGGACAACCCACTGCGCGCCAAATCTGAGCCACCTGTCCGACCGGACAACCCACTGCGCGCCAAATCTGAGCCATCTGCCAGACCTGACAACCCACTCCGCGCCAAATCTGAGCCACCTGCCAGACCTGGCAACCCATCCCGCGCCAAATCTGAGCCATCTGACAGCTCCGGCAACCCATCCCGCGCCAGCGCGGAGCCACCTGCCGGAACTAACAAACGGCTAGTTTTCAACGATTAACGCGATTTTTGACCAAAAAGCACGGCAATCGCCCGTTTTGAGGGCTTTGGGGGCTACTCGTCGCCGTCGTCCATCTCGTCCTCGGGCTCGATGTGGACGAGCACGTCGGCGATTTCGCGGCGGTTGGCGCGTACGGCTTTGCGCACGGCGTGGGCGATGCGGTGGCCTTCGCGCACGCTGAGTTCCGGGGAGACGCCGACGTGGATATCCACGTAAAAATCGAGCCCCATCTTGCGGATGCGGCACACGTCGAGCGCGCTCACCCCGGGAACGGCGGCGGCGATTTGGCGGATCTCGGTTTCCATTTCCTTCGAGGGGGCGGTGTCCATCGCTTCGTGCAGCGCGGCGCGGAAAAACTGGATGCCGTTCCAGCCGATGATGAAGCTCGCGGCGAGCGCCGCCCAGTCGTCGGCCGCGGGGTAGTTCAGCCAGAGCGCCAGGGCGATGCCGATGAATGCGAGGGCGCTGGTGATGGCGTCCGAGCGGTGATGCCACGCATCGGCCTGCACTGCGCCGGAGCCAATCTGCACGCCGGCATGCGAGACTTTGCGAAAGAGCACTTCCTTTACGACGACGACGAGCACGAGCACGCCGAGCGTGAAGGGCGCGGGCATTTGATGCGGTGTGCGGATTTCGCGAATGCTCTGCACCGCGAGGCCGAGCGCGGCGGCGAGGATGACGAGCGCGACGATGATGGTGGCGACGACTTCGGCCTTGCCGTGGCCGTAGGGATGTTCCTCGTCCGGCGGCTCGGATGCGACGCGCAGGCCAAACCACACGACAAGCGAGCCGAAGATATCGAGCAGCGATTCCACCCCGTCGGCGATGAGCGCGTAGGTGTTGCCGAGCAGGCCGGCCATGATTTTTACGATGGCGAGAACTGCATTTACCAGCACGCCCAGCACGGCGAGGCGCGCGCCGGAGAGGTATCCGGTGCGTGTCGCGAGCTCGGTTGCGGGCTTGGCAGGTTCGTCCATCTCCGTGCACGCTAGTGGCGCCATGAAAAATGTCAGCGCCATAGTCATCTCCGAACACGGCGAGCCCGCGACGGTCGCGAAGCTGTGCGACATCGAACTTCCCGATCCCGCGGAAGGCGAAGTGCGCGTGCGCGTGCTGCTCGCGCCGATCAACCCTGCGGATATCAACGTGCTCGAAGGCAAGTATCCCATCCGCCCGGAGCTTCCCGGAGTCCCCGGCGTGGAGGGCGTGGGCGTGGTGGAGGAAAGCGCGCACGGTTTTGAAAAAGGAACGCGCGTGCTGCTGCCGCACCGCTTCGGCACATGGCGCGCCGCCGGAAACGCGAAGGCCGCGGAGCTGGTCGCGGTGCCCGCACACGTCCCGGACGAGCAGGCCGCGATGCTGCGCATCAACCCCGCGACCGCGCTGTGCATGCTGCGGGAGTTTGTGAAGCTGGGGCCGGGCGACTGGGTTTTTCAAAATGCGGGGAACTCCGCCGTGGGCCGCTGCGTCGTGCAGATGTGCCGGCACTACGGCTGGAAATCGCTGAGCGTCGTGCGCCGGGAGGAGTTGCTTGGGGAGCTGGGAGACATCGGCGCGGACGCGGTGCTGCTCGATTCCACCGAGCTGCCGCGGCTCGGCGCAAAGCTCGCGCTCAACGCCGTGGGCGGCGACAGCGCGACCCGCCTCGCCGCCGCACTCGCCAATGGCGGAACGATCGTGACCTACGGCGCGATGGCCCGCCAGCCGCTGCGAATCCCAAACGGTCAGCTCATTTTCAACGACATCGCGTGGCGCGGATTCTGGGTCTCGCGCTGGTATCAAAACGCAATCCCCGAGGCGCGCGCGGCGATGTTTGCGGAGCTGTTCAGGCTCGTCGGCTCCGGCGTCGTGGCCACGCCCGTGGAGGCGATTTACCCGCTCGCGGAAATCGCACGCGCCCTCGAGCACGCCGCGAAATCGGGGCGCGCGGGCAAAGTTTTGCTGCGATGCGCGGAGTAGCAGCGTAAAGAATTTCGCATGTCGAAGAGCAATCCAGTCGAAATCCGCCGGCCATCGCCGAAGTCGCTCCGCATCACGCTCGCGGTGATCTTTCTCTCCATGCTCGGGAGCGTGGTGTTCGGCTGGCTGCGATGGAAGCGGTTCGACGAGGAGTGGAAAAGGCTCGGCCCGTGCGAACCGAGCGGCGGCGTTTACCAGCAACCGCGGCTGGAGCTGAAAGTGCCCATTTTCCGCCAGAGCGATCCGCGCTGGGGGAAGGACAAGCTCGGCAGCACGGAGGCTTCGCTCGCCGCCGAAGGCTGCGCAGTGGCCAGCGCGGCGATGGTGCTTTCGGCATACGGATTCGACACCGATCCCGGCCGCCTGAACAAGCACCTCACCGAAAACGAAGGCTACGTGGGCAACGGCTGGATCGTGTGGGAGAAAGCCGCGGAGATCACCGCGGGCAAAGTGGAGAAGGCGTACGAAGACGCGCCGAGTTTCTGGCACATCGACAACAATCTGCGTCTGGGAAATCCGGTGATCGCGAAATTGAAATCGCCCGAGGGCACGCACTTCGTCGTGATCTGTGGCAAGGACGGCTACGACTACCTCACGTGCGATCCCGGTTCCGCCGAGGGCCGCGGCGTTTATCCGCTGAAGGAATACGGCAGCAAGATCGAAGGCATCCGTTTTTACCGCCGCCTCGCGAAGTAGAAGCGCTCACGCACCGCAGGCAGCCATCGCCGCGCGGGTCCCGGTGGCGAAGCAGCCCTGCAGCAGGAAGCCGCCGGTCGGCGCATCCCAATCGAGCATTTCCCCGCAGCAGAAAACACCGGGGAGTTTTTTGAGCATGAGTTTCGAATCGAGTTCGCTCCAGCACACGCCGCCTGCACTGGAGATCGCCTCGGCAATCGGCCGCGACCGCACGAGCGGGATGCGGCATTCCTTCGTCACACGGGCTAGCGCTTCGGCGGAATCGAACGGCCCGTGAAACTGCGCGAGGATCGCGCACGCCTGCGCTGGGAGCTTCCAGCGCACTTGTGCTTCCGCGAGAAAATTGCGGCGCGCGGATTCCATTTTCGCGACGAGTTTTTCGACGGTGAATGTCGGCTTGAAATCGATGACGAGCTCCGGTGTTTCCATCGCCCGCAGCGCGCGGCCGAGTTGATAAATGCAGGTTCCTTCGATGCCATAGCGCGTCAGCATGAGTTCGCCGGTGACGCCCGTTTCGCCCGCGCGGACGCGGAGATTGTGCAGCGGTTTCCCTTCAACGGCCGCGCGTGTTTCGTCGGTCCAGGCGACCTCCCATCCGCAGTTTGCCGCGCGCAGCGGTTGCACGCGGATGTCGTGTGCTTCGAGGATGCGGACCCAGCCGCCGTCGGAGCCGGTCTCCGGCCACGACGCGCCGCCGAGCGCGAGAATCACAGCGTCGCACTTCACCGCGGAGTGATCGTCGAAGTGGATGCGGAGGTCCGAATCGATGCCCGTCCAGCGATGGTTCATCGCGAAGCGAACTCCGAGTTCCCGCAACCTCGCGACCCACCGGCGCAGCAATGGCGCGGCTTTTTTGTTAACGGGAAATACCTTCCCGCCGGACGCCGCGAACGTTTCCACACCGAGGTCCGCCGCCCATTTTCTGAGCGCGTCGGGGCCGAACTCGCGAAGGCAGTCGTGCCAGAACGCAGCGGGCATCGCATTTCCGCCGGAGTAGCGCGCGACGAATTCTTCAAAGCCGGCGATGTTGGTGATATTGAGCCCGCTCTTTCCCGCGACGAGGAATTTCCGGCCCACGGACCGTTTCGCGTCATAGATCGTCACAGCCGCGCCGCGCTCTGCGCAAACTTCCGCGGCGCGAAGGCCCGCCGGGCCCCCGCCGATAATGGCGATGTTGATTTGTGTATTCACGATCCGCGAAGACGATTCCCTTTTCGAGCGCAGCTCACAAACTGATTTCATCGCAGTCCCGCGCTCGACAGCTCGCGGGGCAATTTGGGATAGTTCCAGGATGAAGCTCCGTCCATCCAGCATCTCCGCAGATTGGTGGGATTACACCTGTCTCCCTCTCGACCTCATCGACGATGTGTCGCGCCTCACTCCGAGGGACATCGCGCAACTCAGCCGTCCGGGCTTTCGCGTGGTGATGTATGATACGCTGGAGGACTTTTACCTCGCGGAGGCGCTTGAATACATCACGGCGTGGAAATCGAGCACGGCGGATAATCCCGTGGGAATCTGCGGACCCATCGGCCCGACCGAGCAGCTCCCGCTTGTTGCACGGCTCGTGAACGAACTCGGACTCGATGTGCGCAGCGGCCACTTTTGGGGAATGGACGAGTGGTTCGATGTCGAGACCGGGAAGGAAGTTCCTGCGTCGCATCCGCTCAGCTTCGAGAAGGCGGACCGCGAGATGTGCTTTAATCGAATCCACAAGAAACTCCGGATGCCGGATGCGAATCTCCATTTTCCAAAAGCTGACACTCGGGAGTATCGGGCAAGCTGGGAAAGCGGCGTAACGTGCGCCGTGATGCAGGGCGGTCAGGGCGATGTGAAGCATTGGGCTTTCAACGATCCCCTGCCCCGCCGGGGAAAATTCAAGAACCAGCCGCCGACGCCTGCGGAGTACCGGAAACTGACAACTCGCGTGGTCGATTTGCACCCGCTGACGATTGCGCAAAACGCCCGCACCAGCGGCGGCGGGAACATTTCCATGGTTCCGACAAAGGCGATCACCGTCGGGCCGGCGGAAACCTGGAAGGCTCAGAAAGTGTCCATCTGGCAGGCCGGCACGCATGATAATCCATTCGGCCAGAGGCTCACGGCTTTCATGATCAGCAAAAAGCTCGCGAGTGCCTGCGTCCCGATGTCGCTGCTGGCCAACCATCCGAACGTTCAGTTCAATTACTATCGCGGCGGACTCGGTTCGTGCGCTGTGGAGATGCACTGAGCGCTTTTCGAACGGGAATCCCCTTCCGTCGTCTTGCGGCTTGATATACAACCCGCTCCATGAACGACGAAACACTGATCGCCGCCGCGAAGGATGCGCGCTTGAGAGCGCACGCACCTTATTCCAATTTTCAGGTGGGCGCCGCGCTGGAGTGTGCCGATGGAACGGTTTTCACCGGCTGCAATGTAGAAAATATTTCATACGGATTAACAATATGTGCTGAACGCGTGGCTTTCGGCTCGGCTGTCGCTGCAGGGCACCGCTCATTTCGCCGGATTGCGGTCGTTGCGGATACCACCCAACCGATAACGCCATGCGGCGCTTGCCGGCAGGTGATGGCGGAGTTCTGCGATGAACTGACGGTGGTGAGTGCGAACTATCGAGGAGAGGTATTCCGGGCCGAGCTTTCCGAGCTGCTGCCCAGAGCGAAGGCTGGGATTCTTGATAAATAGCGAAAGAGGGCAACCGTATGTTCGTTTATCCGAAGACCTATGATGTGATTGTCATCGGCGCAGGCCACGCGGGAATCGAGGCGGCTGCGGCTGCTGCGCGTCTCGGTTGTGAGACTGTCATGCTCACACAGAGTTTGGACACAATCGGACAGATGTCGTGCAACCCGGCCATCGGGGGCCAGGCCAAAGGGCAGATGGTTCGTGAAATCGATGCACTCGGCGGAGTGATGGGACTGAATACTGACGCCACGGCGATTCAGTTCCGCATGCTCAACGGCTCACGCGGACCGAGCGTCCGTTCGCCGCGTGCACAGTGCGACAAAAAGGCGTATCAATTCCGCGCCAAGGCGGTCTTGGAACGGACCGAACGGCTCGATATCAAGCAGGGCAACGTCACGCGAATCTTGGCGAACGAAAATGGTGCGTGTGGCGTGCAAACCAACCTCGGATTGCAACTCAACGGAAAGGCTGTCGTCGTTACGACCGGCACATTTATGCGGGGGTTGCTTCATGTCGGGTTGCAGAATCAGGCGGGCGGCCGTATGGGCGATACCGTTTCGACCTTGAGTGATTGTCTCAAAGACCTCGGGTTTGAAGTGGGTCGCTTTAAGACTGGCACGCCGTGCCGGCTGAATGGTCGCACAATCGACTTCTCGAAATGCGACCGGCAGGATGGTGACGACCCCGCTTTGCCTTTTAGCTTTGTTTCGGAGCGAATTGTTAAGAACCGAGACGACATCTTTACGCTCAACGAGACACGCGACGGAAAGTTCCATGTGGAACAATTGCCTTGTTGGATCACGCATACAAACAAAAGAACGCACGACCTGATTCGCTCGAATCTGGACAAGTCCCCTCTTTATGCCGGCAAGATTGAGGGAGTTGGCCCCCGATATTGCCCGTCGATTGAGGATAAGGTTGTGAAGTTTGCCGACAAGGAGCGGCATCAGCTTTTTCTGGAGCCGGAAGGGCGGCACACTGAGGAGTATTACGTTAATGGCGTTTCCACCAGTCTCCCAATGGAAGTGCAATACGACTTCCTGAAAACGATTCCAGGTTTGGAGAACGCTGACATCATCCGGCCGGGTTATGCGGTGGAATACGATTATTGCACGCCGACGCAATTGTACCACACCTTGGAGACGAAGAGAGTTCCCGGGCTGTATTTTGCCGGTCAAATCAACGGAACTTCGGGTTACGAGGAAGCGGGAGCGCAGGGCTTAATTGCGGGAGCAAATGCGGCGTTAAAGGTTCTCGGCAAACCGGAATTGGTGCTCACCCGGGGTGATGCCTATGTCGGAGTGATGGTCGATGATTTGGTCACGAAGGGTGTCGTCGAGCCATATCGGATGTTTACCAGCCGTGCCGAGCATCGTCTCGTTCTACGACAGGATAACGCGGACGTTCGGCTCACGCCTCTTGCAGGAAATCTGGGTTTGGTCGATGCGGAGCGTCTTCAGAAAGTGAATTCCAAGTTGGAAGCGATGCAACAATTGCGGGAGTTCGTTGGCGTGACTCCGTATGCCGGAGGTCGGCTCGTCCAGTGGCTGAAGCGACCAGAGTGCCATCCTTCCCAGCTACCCGAAGAACTATTCCGCAAGTTCCACGTGGAACATTGGGATGCGCTCGACATCGAGATTAAGCACGAGGGTTACATTCATCGGCAGGAACTGGCCATTCAGAAGCTTCGGGACAGCGAAGTCCAACGATTCCCGGAAGGTTTTGATTTCAATTCTTTGAATGGGCTCCGAATTGAAGCGCGGCAGAAGTTGAGTGAAATGCGGCCAAGGACCTTGGGGGAAGCTTCTCGAATAAGCGGCGTTACGCCCGCGGATATGGCGTTGCTCCAAATTGCCGTGCGGTGACCTCCGAAAGAGTCGGCAGGGCGTTCCAATTCCCGCCTCGGCGCGCCCGAACGGCTGCGACCTCGTTTGCGAACTGGACGCATTCAATGGGCGTTTTACCCTGACAAAGGCCAAATGCGTATGCTCCGTGAAACACATCGCCGCATCCGAGGGTGTCGGAAGCGGAAACTCGAACAGCAGGAAAAAACCGCGGTGAAGATTGGTTGAAACCGCTAAACCAGCACCCCGACGATCCAGAGGTAATCACAATGTTTCCGCAACAGTCCTCGGAAAGCCGTTCGATGGATTGCAAAATGGTCGAGGCTCCTGTGATGGCCAGCGCGAACGATTCGCTGAGGATGAGATGATTGACCAAAGGGATTAGCGAAAACAGAAGTAGCGAATCTTGTCGCTCGAAGTCGCCCACAACGTGAACATCGGCCGCCCGCGCTATCGATGCGGCGCGGATGCCGCCCGGCAGTCCATGATGATCGACTAAAAGTACCTTCGATTGACGAATCAACGTCGGGTTAGGCCAATGATCGTCGGCCCCGGTGGGGCCATCTGCAGACGAGAATACGTTGCGTGTGGTTGGTGAAAGGATAATCGTTGATTCAGTGACAGCGAAGCGTTCCGAAACAATCGCATACGTTGTTTCCACTCCTACGGAGGCGAGCGCTTGCATGACTGCTTGGGAACTTGGGTCGGTTCCAAGTCGTCCCGCATATGCGCACTTTGCGCCAAGCCGCGCCGCGGTCGCTAGAGCCGTTCCAGTCAACCCGCCGAAACGGCGCTCCCGCCTGATGATTCTCGTCTTTGTGTCCGGCTTAGGATAGCGGTCAACATGAATGACATCGTCCAACGCGATGTTGCCCAAGCCGAGAATATCAAATCCGGTCATTGATTGTTCCACGTGGAACGCACCTCAAGCCGGGCGGCTCTCTTCAAAGCAGTTCATTTCCTTGTTTTTCCGAGCAATTCGAGGGTCGAAAACGCGTCCATTCATCGCGAGGTAAACACCCGGAGCCAGACTCTCCAGCGCCCCAATTGCGAACCCGACATTGAATACTGCATCACTTTCGCGGAAGCGGGCGGGTTGCATGGCACCGGTGAGCACGATGGTCTTTCGCTCGATACCAACAAGTGCAAGCGCCGTCTGAACCATCGTATCGGTACCGTGCGTGATGAGAATCCGGTCAGCGGTGCTTGCGAGAACGCGGGTTCGGATTAGTTCGCGGTCCGTGTCGGTGATTTCGAGGCTGTCCTTTCGTAAAACCGACTCGATTGAAAAATCGAACCGTACATTTGAACCGCGCAGGATTTCCGCAACGCGTGGTTCGCCCACTTCATACTCGCTGGACGCATCGAAATACACCTTGTCGATAGTGCCGCCAGTCGTGATGACGTGGATTGTCATGACGCCAAATCCTAGACGAGCCGGACGCTCCGTGTCTTGTCGAGCTTGAGCACTCCACCAGATGAGAGGGTAGGGGTGGCCTTCGGGTCGCTAACTTTCTCGCCGTCAAGCTGGATGCTTCCTTGTTCCACCAACCGCCGGGCGTCGCCGCGGGATTTGGAGATTTGAAAACAATGACTGTAGGCTGATGCGACTATGCTGATAATGTCCGGCTGCAGTCCTGAAATCGGCAGTTCCGGCAATTCGACATTGGTCAGGTCCTTCTTGGAAAACCGGGACTCGAAATCTTGGCGTGCGTGGCTGCCAGCCTCCTCCCCATGATACCGCGCAACGATCCTTGCAGCGAGCTGCTTTTTCGCCTCCATCGGGTGCATGTCGGCAGGCACGCCTTCGCAGAGGAGCAGGTCGTAGTAACGCGCCATCAGCGTGTCGGTGATGCTCATCAGCTTGCCAAACATAATTTCCGGCGTCTCTGACAGGCCGACATAGTTGCCGAGGCTTTTCGACATTTTGTTCACGCCGTCCAGGCCTTCCAGTAGCGGCAACAGAAAAACCACCTGCTGAGGTTGGCCTTCTTCTCGTTGCAAATCTCTTCCGACAAGGCAGTTAAAAAGCTGGTCGGTGCCGCCGAGTTCCACATCGGCCTTGATCATCACAGAATCCCAGCCCTGCATAATGGGATACTGGATTTCGTGCAAATGAACCGGTTCCTTATCCTCGATTCGCTTCTTGAAGTCCTCGCGCTGAAGCATTTGCTGCATTGTTACACGCGAATTAAGTTTCATGACCTGTTCAAAGGTCATCATTTCAAACCACTCGCCATTGAAAACGACTCTCGTTCTGGCCGGGTCGAGAATCTTGAACGCCTGCTCTTTAAATGTCGTCGCATTCCGCATCACGTCGTCGTGCGTGAGTTGCTTGCGGGTTTTTGAGCGACCCGAGGGATCGCCAATCATCGCGGTGAAATCGCCGATGATCAAAATGGCCTGGTGACCGAGGTCCTGAAACTGCCGCAGTTTCGTGAGTCCGACGGTAAAGCCGAGGTGGATGTCCGGTGCCGTGGGATCCACCCCGAGCTTCACATTGAGCGGACGGCCCAACTTGAGCTTTGCGAGCAAATCCTGCTCCGAGATAATTTGCGCGGCTCCGCGCTTGAGTGTTTCGAGCTGTTCTTCCGGCGTAAGCATGGTGGAACCTTCCTGTTTACCGGATGCGCGTTCGCAATCAAGCCATAGCTGGAATTCGCCTATTCGGCGTCCGGTTCGCCGCCTTTGATGCGGGAGCCGACCCAGTCGCAGATGCCTTTCTTTTTTGCACTGCGCACAAAGTCCCAGAATATCTGCGCATGCGGCCCCCATTCCTGAGCGGCGGCGAGGTCCAGCGCCTGATGCACGTTATGTCCGGAGCGGTAGAGCAGGGTGAAAGCGCGCTTCACTTCCGCGCGTGCCACTGCGTCGAGGCCGGCGCGGCGCATGCCGACGATATTCATGCCGGCGATGCCGTTGATTCCCGCGCCGACGGTAAAAGGCGGCACGTCTTTTGTGTAGCCGGAGATTCCCTGGCAGATCGCCAGTGTTCCGATGCGGATGTGCTGGTGATATGCGGAGTTCCCGCCGAGAAAAACGCGGTCGCCGACGATGACATGGCCCGCCAGAAGAACGTTGTTGGCGGTGACGACGTTGTTGCCGACGCGGACGTCGTGTGCGAGGTGCGTGCCGCCCATCAGGAAATTGTCATTGCCGACAACCGTATCGCAGCCGTCCTTCGATCCGCGGTGCAGTGTGCAGTATTCGCGAATGCGGTTGTTGTCGCCGATGACGACGCGGCTTTTGATTGAAGGTTTGAACGAAAAATCCTGCGGGTCGCCGCCGATGATTGCCCCGTAGCCGATGGCGTTGTTCCTTCCCATCACGACGTGCGCGCCGATGAAGGCGTGGCCTTGGATGGAGCATCCATCGCCAATGATCGCCGCGCCTTCGATGACGGCGAACGGCCCGACACTGACGCCCGCGCCGAGTTGTGCTGATGGATGAACGATAGCAGTCGGATGAATCATCCTGTCCGGAATGCCGCATGTCAGGCGTCTGCGCAAGCACAGGCGCTGCGACGAGGGTGGTAGTCTCGACATCGCGAGCCGCGGGCGTAAGGATGAATTCGGAATTCAAATGCGCCTGACAGTCCGTGACCTCATGCTTCCTTTGCGGCACCCGTTTACCACGGCGCACGGGACTCTGCGCTCGAAACATAACCTGCTTGTCGAACTGTATGATGGCGGCCTTTCGGGATTCGGCGAGGCAGCGCCGTCGCTCGCGTATCCGCAATTCACAGCGGCAACCATAGCTGCGGATCTGGCGGGCGCGGCGCGCGATCTGGAATGCCATGAATTCACCGGGCCGGATGATTTGTGGGAAACGCTGACGCCGCGGCTCGGTGCAAATCCATTTGCGCTCTGTGCCGTCGACATGGCGGCGCATGATTTATGGGGCAAGCAGCGAGGGCAGCCGGTTTGGAAATTGTGGGGACTGGAACTGACGAATCTCCCCGTGAGCAATTTCACCATCGGCCTAGACCGCATCGAAACCATGGTCGCGAAGTTGCACGAGACGGAAGGCTGGCCGGTTTATAAAATCAAGCTCGGTGGTCCGGACGATCTTGCGGTGATGCGTGAACTACGGCGTCACACAAACGCGCCGTTTCGGGTCGATGCGAATACCGGATGGACTGTGGATCAAACGCTCGCGATGGCGCCGGAGCTCGCCGCGCTCGGTGTGGAGTTCATCGAGCAACCGCTTCCGGCGAATGCCTGGCGAGACATGGCGCGTCTGCATCGCGAATGCCCGCTTCCGCTCATCGCGGACGAAAGCTGTCAGACCGTCGCCGATGTTGGTCGTTGCGCGGAGTGCTTCAGCGGAATCAATATCAAGCTCACGAAAGCCGGCGGAATAACACCGGCACTCAAAATGATTCGCGAGGCGCGAAAACTTGGCCTCCGAGTCATGGCCGGCTGCATGATCGAAAGCAGCATTGCCATCTCTGCACTCGCGCAACTTTCGCCGCTGCTTGATTGCGTCGATATGGACGGCGCTGCTTTGCTTGCCCACGATCCAATAAGCGGAGTTCGCGTGAAGAAGGGGCGCGCGATTTTCCCGGACGGTCCGGGCCTCGGAATTCGGGTTCCGGTTTAGCGACCGAGATTAATGTTCGGGATATTGATGTTCCCGCCGTTCAAGCCACCGAGATTTCCAAGATCGATTCCACCGCCGCCGTTATTGTTTCCGCCATTGCCGCCGTTGCCGTTGTTCGTTCCGCCACCGTTGTTGTTGCCGCCTGTTCCGGGCTGGGTCGGGGTCGGTGTTGTTACGGTCACGGCGCCGGGAGCGATATCGACTGTGCCGGTCTGCGTGCGCCCTGTGAAAACGCCGGTTGCTTTGCTCGACTGGGAAAGCATCACGCCTTGAAACGAGCGGTTGTCACCGTCGATCGGATGTTCAAACGTTCCCATGAACAGACCTTTGTCGGGATAAAGCGTGAGTTTCTGGACGATGCCGCGTTCTAACTGCGTGCGGTTGCTTTTATCGATCGTGAAATTGCGCACGATGCTTCCGGAAAGGTCGCCGCCTTTGAGCGTGATGCTCGCCTTGTTGTCGCTCGCATTGAGGACGCGGGTGTTCTTCTCCGGGGCGACATACGCGCCACCCGAAGCGTTCACGGTCGTGTAAAAACCGTCGTCAAACCTGCTGTTGCCGTCTCCCGGCGGCCGGTACCATTTCAAATCGCCAGCCGCCGTGGCGTTCTCGGTTCCTGTGATTGCGATGGTCCCGCTCACGCGCGCATCCTTCGGCGAGAGCCAGATCGGCACCACGCTTGCAGCGTCCGTTCCGGCGAGCGATGACGCATACGAAAATTTGCTCCCGTCACCCAGCAGTCCTTGAACGCGGACACCGCCCCAATCTTTCACCGTCATGCGAATGAATCCCGCGCCCTCGGGCAGGCCGGTGCTTGTTTCGCCCGCTGTCGTTCGCGTGCCGGGAGCTGGGATTGCCAGCGTGTAAAGCCCTGCGAGCTCCTTCATGCGCGCGCCTGTCACGGCGTTCACGGGCGAATCGCTCGTGAAATTGTGCCCGTCGCGTTCGAACTCGGCGGTAATAGAATTCGCGCTGCCCGTTTGATTCATCTGAAACTTCACCGCAGTTCCGTTTGGCAGCATCGTGGAAAACTTACCCTCGGAATCGAGCTGACCCATCACGACCGAGTCCGTTCCTCCGATGCTCACACGAGCAGTGAATTTTCCGGATGCTGCGCCCACGATCTTGTACGCGCCCGCAGCGTTGCCTTCCTCGTCCTTGATGATGGCGCTGTTGATTCCCTCGATCGCCACCACGGGCGAGCTAACAGTCACGCGACCCGTTGCGACGCCGGCGGGCGCTTGATCGTCGGCGATGGTGTAGGTGAATTCGTCGCGGCCTTTGAACGTGGAACCGGGTGTGTAAATGACACTGTTTCCCGAGACGGCGACCGTCCCATGCTGCGGCTTCGAGACGGTTTCGAGCGTGATCGAATCACCGTCGGGGTCGGAATCGTTTGCGAGCACTGCGATGGTCAATGGCTTGCGTCCGTCGGGACGCACGGTGTCTGCTTTCGCGACGGGATTCTTATTCGGCAGCGTCTTGAACGTCGCGTTTGTCGTGGTGGCTGTCCCGCCGCTGTGCTCGGCGCGCACCTGGTAGTTGTAGGTCGTGTTGCGGCTGAGGCCGGTCAACTTGAATGATTGCTCCAGATTCGCTGCATTCTCCGGAATGCCGTTGATCACGAGCGAAGAACCGTAGGCCGTGGTGGGGCCGTAGTTGAGCGTCAGCTTCACCGTGTCACCGTGCGCCGTCACCCTCGCGACAATGTTTGCCGAACCCACACCGGGAGCAGCCGTCGCGGAGACCTGAGGCACCTGCGGGACGGTGAACTGAAGAAGCGCACTCTCGGTGGAGCCGATGCTGTTTGTCGCGATCACTTTGTAGAAGTAAGTCGCCTTCGTGAGTCCCGTGATGGTGATTGGAACGGCATTCGATTCATTTGCCAGAATGGTCGTGGTCGAGGCCTGGGAAGTGCCGAGCGCGTTCGTCGTTCCAAAATCCACACGCACCGTTGTTGCCGCGCCCTTTGCCGTAACCGTCGCGGTGATCACCGCCTGCGTCGAATCGAGGACGTTGACTGCCGGAGTCGAAACGCCCGGGGCTTGTGCGGGGATAGTGAATGTCAGATTTCCAGAGCTCGCCGAGGGCAGCTCGCCGTTGCTCGCGGTGACCTTGTAATTATAGGTGGTCGCATACTTCAGCGCCGTGAGCCCGATATTGAACGGCACGTTGCTTGCGGCCGAGGCGAACGAGCCGGGAACCTGCGCAGTCGAGCCGTAAGCCGTCGTCTCTCCATACTCGACGCGGACGGTTGTCGCAGCGCCGTTCGATGAAACCGTGCCGGAGATCGTGGCGGCCGCGCCGGAAGGTGTCGCAGTCACGCCGGCGAGCGTGGGTGGCGCGGCATGGAGGAGCGTCGCAGGCAGAAAGATCGCGGCGGCGGCAAAAAGGAAGGTTTTCATGAAAATGGACGGTCCGAGAGGTGTATCCTCCGCGTTGGACCAACAAGTTCAACCATTTGTTCAGCGAAGGTTGCGACAAATTTGTTAAAATAGAGCGTGAACATTTCACCGCGTTCACTTGTCCTACGGTGCCACATCGGCCTACAACAATCGGCAACAACACATGCAAAACACATCAGCCCCCTCTCCAGCAGCACAGGAAGCAGACGTCATCGCCATCGACAAACTGCGCGACATCTACGGCAAACTCCGCTCGGAAATCGGCAAGGTCATCATCGGCCAGAACCACGTCGTCGAAAAACTCCTCACCTGCATCTTTGCACGCGGCCACGCCCTGCTCATGGGCGTTCCCGGCCTTGCGAAGACGCTCCTGATTCACTCGCTCGCCGATGTGATGCAGCTCCACTTCAGCCGCATCCAGTTCCCGCCCGAACTGATGCCGAGCGACATCACCGGCACCGAAATTTTGCAGGACACCGATTCAGGCAAGCGGCAGTTCGAGTTCATCAAGGGTCCCATTTTCGCAAACATCGTCCTCGCCGACGAAATCAACCGCACCCCGCCGAAAACGCAGGCCGCGCTTTTGCAGGCGATGCAGGAGCAGGTCGTCACGGCGGGAAAACACAAGTTCGTGCTCGAAAAGCCGTTCTTCGTCCTCGCGACGCAAAACCCGATCGAGCAGGAGGGAACCTACCC
>SXGQ01841241.1_pt1 | contig 26421 bp, 10 predicted proteins | sample 3178371 | NCBI WGS metagenome assembly SXGQ01 (sample SAMN11356859, study PRJNA531348) | freshwater metagenome | isolation source: freshwater sample F1-20 | place: China: Fuxian Lake, Yuxi | collected 2017-12-25 | reverse complement strand
TTTTAGTCCCAAAAAAACTGATTTCAACATTATTAATTTTCCAATAATCATTTTTTCCATCATCATTTGGTGATACAAAATCTGCTGATGGAAAAACATCTAATTCTACTTGATCTTTGATGTTAATTATAATTACTGCTGTATCCGTAAGAATTGGTAAACCATTGTCACGTGTTATAATAGTTACTAAATATTGATTCTGAAGTTCATAATCAACTTTTTTATTCAGTTTCAATATTCCAGAAATGGCATCAATTGCAAAAATAGAATCAGCACTTATAACTTCTAATGTTTGTGATTGATTATTATCTAATTCATCAACAGTTACAATTCCAATTTCTGTTCCCACTGCATCAAATTCAAATAATTCATATTCTTCAACAAATATAGAAGGTCTTTCATTGACATCATTTATGGTAATTTTGAAAGGAATTTCTAAAAAAGCACCTTGTGCATCCGTTGTTTTTAACCTAATTAAATAGGAGTTTTTATTTTCAAAATTTGCAGATTTAACCAGAATTAAATGATCTTGCTTTATCGTAAAAGAACCATTATTATCATCGTCTGTTCCTGACACAAGTGTATATATGAAATTTGAACCTCCCTCTTCATCAGTAGTAGTAAAATTACATACAATTGAAGAATCAGATGTGTTTTCATCAATATCTAGTTTAGACAATGAAATCAATGTTGGAGTTTCATTTACATTAAGAATGTTGATTAAGAAAGCACTATCCAAAAACAAACCATTTACATCAGTTGTTCTAACTCTAATTTTATAACTATTTTTTGATTCAAAATTAAAAATTGAACTAGAAAACACTTCATTATTAACAAGTGAAAAAGAAGCATTATCATCTGAACCAAGACCTGAAACCAAACTATACGATGCAACATCTAATGCATCCACATCAATTGTATTCAATGCACCAACTAAAGTTCCGATAGCTTTATTTTCAAGTATAGAGTGATTTGATAAATTTAAACTTACAGGTGTCTCATTTACATCGATTACAATGATTGTAAATTGCTTAACAAAAGTTAATCCACCTTTATCTGTTGTTTTTACACTAATTGTATAACTATTTTTTGTTTCAAAATCGAAAGATTTATTTGCTTTTAAAATACCTGAAGTCAATAATGAAAATAAATTATTATCATTGGTAACAGAATTGTCAAATGTATACGTAAATAAATCGTTTACATCTTCATCAATAGAAGCTAAATTTCCAATTATAAAATTAACCCCCGCATTTTCAGCTATTATATTATTGGAAAGTTGTATAGCTGTAGGATTATCATTTGCATCTTTTATATTAATAATAAACGCTTTTTCAAAACTTTGATTTAACGTATTTTTAGCACTTATTCTTACTAAATAAGTTTTTTTCACTTCATAATTAGATGTTGAAGTGAAGTTCAATTTATTATTTACAATCGAAAAAGAGGAGTTGTCAGTAGAACCAGTTCCACTTACCAAACTATACGAATAACTTGCTGATACATCTTGAGAAATACTTGACAAAAGTGCTGCTTCAACTATGTTCGTATTATTTTCACTGATACTATCGTTACTAATTAAAATATCTGTAATTAAATCTACATCATCTAAAATAGAAATTGCATACGATTTTTCGATAGACATTCCATTCGTTAAGGTAGATTTCACTCTAATTGTGTAACTTTTTTTAGTTTCATAATCAAATAGTACATTTGAATAAACAGTATCATTTTTAATTATAAAACTCGTATTATCATTACTTCCTATACCTGACACAAGAGAATATGTATACGTTGAAGGAACCGAAACATTAGCATCAACAGTGAATAGTTTACCTACAAACGAAGGATTGGCTTTGTTTTCTAAAATAGATGAATTATTGATCATCATATCAGTAGGAGAATCTATGGAATCTCTTATTAATATTGTAAAGTTTTTAGAAAAAAATGTTCCCGAATTATCTGTTGTAGTTAAATAAATGAAATATTGATTTTTTACCTCAAAATCAAACTTTTCATTTGCATAAAGAGTATCGTTTGAAATTTTGAAACTTGTATTGTTATTGCTTCCTAAATTTGAAAAAGTATACACAAATTGATCCGATACATCTTCATCCGTAGTTGTTAATTTAGCTATGAACATATTTGGAATTTCATTTTCATACACTTTTGTACTGCTCAAATTAATCATCGTTGGAGTATCATTTGAATCGATAACATACAATATAAATGATTTTTCATAACTTAAACCTCCAGCATCGGTAACTTTACAACGAATTGTATAAGTGTTTTTAACTTCGAAATTGGCGCTAGTATTAAAAACTAAATTTGTACTACTTATATTGAAATTTAAATTATCATCACTTCCTACACCAGCTACTAAATCATACGAAAATGTTTCATTTGGATCGTCATCTATTGCACTAAATTGACCAACGGTTGGGTTATTTATATTTTCAACAAAAGTTAAATTTGAAAGTTGAAGTGCTGTTGGAGCATCGTTTGTATTAATTACTACTAAATTAAATTCTTTTTCAAAAGAACAACCATTTTGATCCAACGTTTTAACCCTAATTCTTAATGTATCTTCCGAATTAATATTTAATGATGTATTTAAAATAAGTTGGTTATTTGTAATAGTAAACATTCCATTGTTTCTACTATTTAAACCTGAAACCAAACTATACGTATGTACATCATTTACATCTATATCTGAAGAAGAAAAAATTGCAATTTGAGATGAAACTGCTGTATTTTCAAGAATAGTTGTTGCAGGAAATAAAATATCGGTAGGGGCATGATTATCTCTAAAAACATACGGATTAGTTGAAGTACCAACTACTGCTGATGAATTAAAAGTAACTACATCTAGTGCTTCATAAACAACATCGTTTACACTGTTATATATTTTAAAAGTAACTGTTTCATTGGTGTTTACATTACTGTAAACCGTTAAAAAAGCTAGGTTTTTGTTATTTACAATAACATTGGTTTGAACAACACCTCTACAAACTCCATTAACAAAAGCTCCAATTCGATTATTGTTGTTTGCTAAATCTACACACGATAGATTTGCAACACCTGAAACTGTCATTGTGTATTGATAATCCAATGGATTTACCGACCACGTTGGAACAGCTGCTTTTAAAAAAGTAACTGAAAATGTTAAACTAAGAATTAAAATAATTTTAGACATATATATATTTTTAAATGTAATCGGTTATCCCTAATTTAGAGATAACCGATCTACCTTGGGTTCAATTATTGTTTAATAAGTTTATATGTTGTAGTAGTAGAATCTGTATCAATTCTTAAGAAATATACCCCTGTTGTCAAAAATTTATTATCCTCATTGAAATTAATTTCAATTTTATCCATTTTTTTGATCTCTCTAACATATACTTCTTTTCCTGCTGTATCAAATAATCGAATTAAACCATCTGTTTCTTTTTTGAAATCAATATTTAAAACTTTATTAAAAGGATTTGGTGAAATTGATACGAATTCATCTTTGATAACATTCAAGCCTGCAGCTGCTTTAAATGATTCTAAACATGTTTCACTTTCATCTACATTGATCAACAATGGTGTTTTAGGTGATCCTAAAAGATTGTTTTCTGTAAATACTATTTCCTGTACAGCATTTACTTTTGAATCCCCTTCTGAAGTATAAACAAATGTTAATTTTTCTTGATCATTATTGGAATAAGCCGTCAAGAAGAATAAATAGTCATTTTTTGCTTCTACCCATTGTGGTTTACAAACTCCTCTCAATTCATTTCCACTGTATACTTTTAATAAAAGTTTATCATTTTCAATAATCTCAGGACATACGTTTGTACTTCCAATGATTGACATGTTTTTGCTAAATTGTTCAGGATAAAAATCTGCTACCAAAGGTTCATTGTTTTTGATAGATGAATTTATTATTGAACTTTTTCCATATACAGCTGAATTTGGATAAGTAAAACTTGAAACCGTAGAAGATTTCAACATATAACCTTCCGTTGGAATCATAGTTGTTAAACTTCCCATCCAACCCAACAAATTGTCATAATAAGCAAAACTAAACTGACCTTTCAAAATATCTCCAGTTGTAGCATGATAATTTCCTAAAGCTTCTGCAACTGAAAGATTTTTAAGTGAATTAAACCCTATCCAGTTCCAACCAACATTTACTGGTATTTGTGTTAACTCAGGTAATACTTTGCTGCCTTCAAGTTTCAATGTGTCTACTTTACCTAATTTTATTTTATAGGTTTTAGTCATCGTATACGTTCCTAAATTACCAGCCCATCCGCTATTAGCATATTGATCAAAAGCTGTTTGACTTTTAGATACATCACCAACTATAGGTGATAAATTACCTAGTAAACCATTCGAATTATTAAATTTTGAAGAGCTTACAGGAAATGAAACCCATGTCCAACCATTTTTCAATGGTATGTTCTTTTTAATAACGGTTGTTGTAGCAAATGTTTCTGGAGCAGCAGGTGTTCCAATTAATTTACTTTCCTCAAAAGTAATATTTGGTGTTGCATCTACATATGTTTCACCGTTAGCTGCATTCCAAATATTAAATTTAATTAACTCACCTTCAACTGTATTACTATACACATTTAAGAACACTTCATATTTATCGTAAGCAGGTAAGTATTTTAATGATCCAATACCTCGAACTTCATTGTTCACATAAGCGATTAATTTATCTCCTTCATTAGAGGATACAACATCGTCTATTTTTAATTGACCAACAATGTTCATACTGTACTGATATTTAAGCGGATCGAATGAATATTTCGGCTCAATCGCTTTTACAACCAAACGAATTGTCAATTTTTCTGCATAACCAAAATCTGTTGTTAACAATATATCTTCTTCATACGTTCCAATATTTATTCCCGTTGAAACATTGAATGTTTTAGTTGACGAACTATTCGGACTGATGTTGCCAGTTGGCCCACTTACACTCATCCAAGAAGGAATGTTGCTAATTGTATATTGTTTTAGTGCACCACCTGTGTTTACCATTTCTTCTGTAAACGACAAACCTTTTCCTTCTTCAATTGTAAATTCTAACAGATCATCTTGCCATTTTACTTGGTTTTTATTCATGTAAGAAATCCATGTTTTTGGCGACACCATACTATTACCATGCAAATCTTTTACATTTTTCACAGTAATATCCAACGTAACGTTTTCTATTAATGAAGCATCAATTGTAGGTTGTATGATTATTTTATCGTTATTAATCAAATATGTAAATGGTATTGATGCAACTGGACGTGGTAATTTTAATAACGGTGTTTGCGAAATAGTTGCTACTCCATTATTTGCATTCGTTAAAACATTATCCGAAACACTATTCGCAGACAAACTATTTGTAGAAGCGGTATAACTTGAAATACCTGCACTTGAAGTTAAACCTTCAAATGGTAAATAAGCAAACAAACCTGGCTCATCTCCTTTCAAACGGAATTGTTTATCTCTTTTTATTTGTTCTGTTTTTCTAGTTAAATTCCAAACTCTAAAATCATCCATTTTACCAGCAAATGGTAAATCGGTAACTGTATTAACACCATCTTGATAGGCTCTTGTTCCCAAATACATTCTTGCGGTATTGAATTCTTTGAAATCGTTAGCCAACATCGAATTCTCTATATTTCCATCGATATACGCTGTAAGGTTTCCTGTACGTTGCATAGCTAAAGTAAAATGGTGCCATTTACCATCAAAATAAGTCTGATTGGTTGCTACAAAATCAATTCCATTGTGGAAAACGTGAATTTTTCCATTCGCATCTTTTTGTATATTCCATGCATACAATTTATCAGATCCTAAACCATCGCCTTTTCCATTTGAAAATAAAGTCGCAGGAGCTGTTTGTGATGAATTAAACCAAAACTCAAGTGTGAAATCCATTTCACTATCAATTGCATTTCTAGATGCATTTACTTTGATATTGTCATCTACTCCATCAAATTGAGCAGCAAATCCATTTGGATCCAATTGCCATGTTGCCGATTTTATATCCGCATTTCTACTTCTGATGTAATCTGTAGCAATATTTCCATCTGCTTCATTCATTCTCCAATCGTAAAGTAAACCTGCAGAAGATCTGTTTAATTCTCTACTCAACTGTGAAGATACTTCCGTTCCTTTTAATGCTTTGGTCCACATTCTAATTCCGTGCACATTTCCGTTGAAATATTTCGAATTACTATGGTTTTCTTTTCCAAAAATCAATTTTCCAGAACCTGTGTAATCTACAATTAAATTCGTGTTTAATGAATTTTTTAATACCCCATCAATGAATAATAAAACTTCATCATTTGCTTTGTTATAAGAAACAGCATAATGGTTCCAGTTATTCAAAGCAGGTGCAGTTCCTGTGGTAGCAACTTCTACTGCTTCACCTAATCGAACTACAAATTCATTAGCAACATTAAATCCTATAAACAAACTATTTTTAGTGTCAATACCTTGACTAACAACCGCTTGTTCGCCTAATGCATTTCTTTTCGCCCAAAACTCAACAGAGAAATCTCGGTTTTGTAAATTTGCTCCACCAACAACTTCTAAATAGTTCGCTGTTCCATCTAAGTTTAAACTCGTTCCATGATTAATTTCTCCTCCATTTAAAACTCCTCTGACATCAAAATTGTACGTATTAATAGTTCCAATATCTACCGTTTCGTTGAACTGAATTGAAATATCATCGTTTGGATCTAATATTCCATCAGCTGGAGAAGGTGTACCAAATGCTGCAGGGTTGATTCTATCGATAACCCCAGTTAAAACAATTGATTCGACTTTTGCTCGAACACATTCTGATTTTACACGAATGTCGTAACTGCCATCCGATAGACCGTTTAAGTCCCAATCATAAAGAGTTATTGGTTCTGTTTCTGAAATTTTCAAGGAACTTAAAGGTGCATATGCCTCTTTATACCAAGATTTTAAGGGTGTCCAACTCGATACCGCACTTTTTTTGTACTCAAAATCAATTTGTTTCAATCCATTGTAGTTGACATCGTAATTATTGACAATTACGTTTAATTTATTATCAAAAGAATTATTGATTACAAATTGATTCAATGGATTCGCGATAGCAATATCGGTACATGAAGGCAAGAAGTGAACACTCACATAGATAGTGTCACCAACATTGCCGTCTCCACAAGCGGAACCCACTACAACAGCAATACTGTCGTATTCATATTCACTAACGCCACGTTCAATTACCAATTGTTTGTGGATAGAACCTCCGTCTTTTACTAAATACAATTGATCGGAAGGCATATTACCATCAATGGTTAAAATAGCTCCTTTTTGATTTGTGTATGACAATACGTTCATTGCGTATTCTATATCATCATGTGTTTCTGTATTGTTTATTAATTCCAAATCAAAAACTGCTTTACCTGTTGATGGAATATTCACTTTTTTACTAAAAGTTGGACTGCCATCTACTTTCATCTCAACGTACTCTCTGCGTAAGGTTCCACCGCTTAAAGTTACTGGCTGATCATTTTTGGTATAATACAAACTTTTTGTTGCTCCTTCCCAAGGACAAGAAGTCTCTCCGGCTTTAATACTAAAGATTGGACCAAAACCATTTTTACTTTTAAAAACATCTACACTGTATGAATCCCCTTCGTCAGAGTCAGAAAGCGTATATGAAAAAGTAGTAGAATTTGTAGTACTCGTTGATTTATTAGAAGATTTATTCGTAGTCACTTTTAATCCTTGTTCGGCCTCTACTCCCGATCCACCAATATTTGCTCCAATTTTAAGAATTGCTTCCAATGATACTGCCAACTCAAAAGAGGTAGATTGCGTTTCTGAATCTTCTGTAGCTATCGAATAGCTAAATCCTGCTCCTCCACCATCAAAAGATCTATTTACATCAACGGGCTTTAAAGAAACCTCGTATTTTTCTTTTTCATTCATTGCAACTGCTTCTTCCCATAACCTAATTTGTTGGTTATACCATCTAATAGAATCTCCCATGGAAGCAGGAATTGTAATCGTTGAATCTATACCTTTGTTTGTTTTCAATTTAATAACCTGTGGACCTTGTGGGGTAAATTTATAGCTCAAACCATCTACATCTGTAGGGTCTGTAAATAAATGATTTTGTGAGGAAGGACAATTTGTACAGCTATTGCTCCATGGACTATACGGTGTTTTTCCAAAAACGGGATCGTCGTTATTTCTTCCAAAATTTGGATCTTCAATATCCGTGATTTTAGAAACATACATAGTTGGTTTTAAGGTAAAAAGTTGGTTACGTAACTCTTTTAATCGAGGTATCAATTTATTAACAATGTGACTTTGACTATACATAAACGAAGTTGCGTATCCACCAGGTGCCACTGCCAATGTTTTTCTTAAAGCTACTGCATATTCTTCTCCATTAAAAGTAAAACGAGTTGAATTACATGAAACTCCGGGCGATAAACATATACTTGACTTTACAATACTAATGTTATCTGCAATACCAAAGTCAACATTCATTGCTTTTCCAATGTATAAATCACCATCGGCTCCAACCATATCACTACTTGTTTCCCAATTTTCAGTAGTTGTAATAGTAGAAACTATTTCACCACCTTCACCAAACGTAGTTTCTACTCCTGCATTTAGAGATAATTCATTGGATATCTCTGTTTTAACAGCCATTCCTAATCCTAATGTAAAAGCAGTTCCTAAAAGTATTTTTTTCTGACCTGCAACTCCAACACCACCATCTAAAGACCAAGATGTTGCTGTGGATGTTGACGATCCTTTTTCGAATGAAGCATAACTATCTGTTCCTGGAGGGTCTCTTAAAATCATTTCTGGTATTTGAGGACCTACTGATACAAAACTTGCTCCGTCGGATGATTTTCCTCCAATGATAATCCCTTTGAATTCATTCAAGAGAGTTTTCCAAGGCACTGAATTTATTCCACTTTCAAAAGTGATAGAAAACTGGTTCGCAAAATTATTTTGGCCAGGAGTAAATGAAGTAGTTGGTGAACCAACAATAAATGAATAGGGAGATGAAGTACTATCTTTTGATGCAGAAATATACGTTGTATCTACTTTAATCTGTTGAACAGGAATTGTAGATAAACCGTTATTAACTGTAAGTAAACCAGTTGTAACTGGAACTTCATCAATAATCGGAGTTGAGATTGCGCTAGTTTTATAACTGTACTTTTCTTTTGCTCCTATTTTTACTTTGTATTCTTTACTTTGGGTAAATAATGGGTAGGTAAATGTTGTAGGCGTTATTCCTTTTAACGTATCTTTTAATTTTGTTATTGGATTATCATAAATATAAGTAGTATCACCACCATAATTTGTGAAATCACGCCCTTTCAAATCTTTCACCCAAATAACAGGTGCAGATCGATAGTTCCAACTTCTTATTGTTTGATATGTTTCTTTACCAATACTGCTCCATGCTGTTTTTGCTGCATTCGTGAAAACTGTATCAATGATTTCTTGAACAGGTGGAATTGTTGAAACATCTAATAATGTATTATTAGAAAAAATAGAATTCGTAAATGTTGCAATATTTGGTGATGATGAATTCGTAGTGCTAAAATCTGCAATTGTATATTTCAATGGTGGTAAATAAGCCACGTAATCACCACTTACTGGATTAGTAATAATCGATTTTGTGTAACAACTACTCAGTGTTGTAAATTTAATTTCTGCTGCACCGATGTTATTTGTAGATCTACCTATTATCATTGGCTTAGCAGCTTCTCTTGTTCCTCCGACAACTCTACCTATTACTTTTACAAAAGTAGAATCAATGAATTTTATTTCGGGAACAACCGCTTGAAAATTCCATTTCGTATTCACATCTACTGGAAATCTACCTACTTTATAGATATGCCCTGGTTGACTAACCGTTATAACATGCTCTCCAATTGGCACATTAATGCTAAAGTTTCCGTCACTATTTGTAGTAACCACGGCTCCGTCTTTTACAACGTTGGCACCATCAATTAAGACAAATGCACCCTCTACTGGACAAGTACACGACTCACTCAATGGGGAATACCTAACATTTCCTGTTGTTAAAAAAGAAGATTCGTCTAAGAAATCGATTGTATTTTGAACCGTTGAACCGTCACCGATAAATAAAATCTTATTTCCTGGTTTAAATTTATGAACTCCTAAACTAGGTGTTACTTTAAAATTCTCTCCTGTTCCATTATAACGAACACCTTCAATTGTATAATCACCAGTTGCATTAGTATAAGCAATGTAACCCATTTCTGAAGCATCAGGAATAGTAGAAGAAAATGTAAATCCTGAACCTGTAAATGAGGTATGGTTTGCATTAAATGAATTTCCTGTTTTAGAAATATCGTACAATGCCGTACCAATATTTTCATCGGCATGAAAAGCAGCCACTAAACCAGATTCGTTTCCATTTAAAATTCGTTCGTAATCTTTTTTAACATTTGCATCTGATTTTGCAATTTTCCAAATACGAATTTCATCCAATTTACCTTTGAATTTGTCTGATGCATTTCTTCCACCAATTGTAAATGGGTTTGCATTTTGTGTAATCGATGCTGAAGCGGGTAACGTATGAACCAAATCACCTTTTAAAAATAATTTAACATTTACACCATCGTAAACTCCAGTAAAATGGTAATATTGATTTGCCAAAATTGTATTACTAGATTGAGCAGTGTAGGTAGTCGCGCCATTGATAACTTCAAATTTCACTTTCTTTGCTACAGCATCGTAACGCATAACATAAGAACCTTCTTTCCCTAAAATAAATTGAGATGTAGTTAAATCTGAAATAGAAACCCAAGATTCTACCGTTATAGCATTGGAAACACTTAAATTAGAATTGCTTGGTGTACTCAAATAACCATTTCCATCAAATGCAGCTGCATATCCAGATTCACCAGATGTTTTCTCTACCCTTACACTAGCATCTTTAACAGCAATACCACCTGCATACTCAATATGTCCATTGATAATTCCCGTAGGTGATCGAAAACCAATATCTTCACTGTAAATAGTGTTTGGAGTTTTGATTATATTGTTTATACAATTTGTTTCTCCTACCAATGAATATTGATAAAAAACACCTGCATCTATAGTGTAATCAATGTAAGTACCAGTAGAAGGAGTAACAGTTGTAATAAGTGTTGCAGCGTCTGAAGAACCATAAACTTTACGGTATATTTTAACGTTGTTTATAACATTCGAATTGTCCAAAGACCAACTCAACTCTACGCGGTTGTTGTAATATCCTTTTGAACACGTAAGTTTTTTATTCGTATTAAAAGTTGTACTAATATCTGGTATTAAGTTCGTATTATTCGAATTTGAAGAAACACCATACACTGCGCAAGCATTATATGATTTGATAATATAATTGTATTTTATACAAGCTGCAACAGATGCATCAGTGTAAGAAGTAGAATTAGCAGGTTGTTCAATTATTGTAGGAGAACCACCCCCATCTAAATACCTTTCTATTGTAAATTTATCTTCGTTGTCTGAAGAATTTGTCCAATTTAAAGTAATCGTATTGTTAGCATTAATAGTAGGTGTAGCCAAAACAGAGGCTAACGGTTTATCAGCTGCATATCCTTTAAAAATTTCCGACGGAGTTTCCGCATTACAATCATTAATTGTAGAAACTTTGTAATAATAATTTTGCTTTTTAACCACAGGATAAGAAGCTGTATTAGCATCATTTACAAAATTTCTAACAGAACCCGATAAATCGGCAATTTTAGTAAAAGGACCTGTATTATTTGTTGATCGGTATAATTTAAATCCATTTTCGGGATTACTTGCATACCAACTCCATTCAATTTTAATGGCTCCATCACATCTATCCGTTGTTGCTAATACACCGGAAGCAGGATCGGGTACTTGTTTTATTTTTCCAGTTGCATCAGAAGATGCACTATTAATAAAATATCCACTTGTATTTCCGTATGGTACCCAACGTGTTTTAATATTAAAAGTGATGTCGGTTATTGTACCTGTAAAATAAGTGTATTTAGTATCAGATGTGTTACCAATATAAGTTGTCCCGTTGTATATATCATACGAATAGGTGCCCGGATAAGTACATAAAGGAGCAGTATTTGCCCATATTTGAGATGGAGCATCCCATTTTAAATCTATTTTTCCACATAAAATTCCATCTGTTGCAGTTACATTATTAGGCGCATCAATAGTTTGCGGTGTAAATTTACTTGAAGCATGGGTAAATGATCTATTATCACCTTTACCAGTTATAGTACAAGTTAAACCACTATCACCTTCATCGAACCAAGTTCCTGATATTTGAAATTCATATGGAATTGCAGCATTAGAGGGATAATAACTAACTACTAATTTTCCTGTTGTATAAGTACAACCATAAGGTACAGTACCATTATAGTTATATAAATGAGACCACCCACCACTTTTGTTTCTATAAGAAATTTCTGCACTTTTTAAATAATCATCACATTCACGTTCACAACAAGTTGCCCAGTCACCCTGTCTATATGTTTGAAAATTAATTGTGGTCTTCCCTGTACATTTGTCAAAAGAAAAAGTAGATGCATTTATTCCATGAGCTTCAGCCTGAAAACTAAAAAAGAAAAGAAAAATACCAACAGAGATGGATTTAAGAAAAAAACGAAAAGTGTTATTCATACTACTATAATTTAAAAATAAGTTTTTCACTCGAACTTATCGAGCAATATGATTTTTCAGAAATTCAATTTTGATTTTATCAATTAAAAGAGAATGTATGAGTATAATCATAATTTTTTTGCAAAGATGAAGTTTAAACTTCGATAATTACGATAAAAACACTAGTATTATTAAAATTTAATAATTTAATAATACTAGTGTTTTTACCCTATTTTATTCAAAGAATTAGTGGTTTTAAGTAAATTATTTTGCTTCTTTTATATTTAAATATTAGTTTAAATAGCTTAAAATTTTAATGAAAGTTAATCTTTTTTTTTTTATCTTCAGAAACTGCCATACCTTTGTAAAAAAACATTCGTCATTTAATGAATTTTATATCTAATTCATATACAATTAATTATAAATACTCTGTATTTTTACTGAGTATTTACTTGTTTTTTACGTCTTCTATTTTTGCTCAATTAAGTGTTACTTCTTGCCCTCAAGTAGATAAATTAAACAACGGAAACGGGCAATCAGCTTCTTCGGCAGGTATTTTTCCTGGGTATGGACAAAACAATCCAGTTGCAACTAATGTTATCGGCACCTCTTATCAAACAGTAAATTTCGATCCTGCAGCCAAAACTGGAAATTACATTTTAAAATGGCCTTCAGCAACAGCATTAACAAATATCCCTATTATTACAAGGGTTTGGATTACAAATTCATCGGGTGTAACGACCTTAAGTAATGTTGTTTTTGGTCCGCCACCACCACCCTATGTTTCTGGTGGATATTATTTTGTAAATTATTCATATTACGTTCAAAATTTACCAAATGCTGGAAAAGTAACAGTAGAATTTGCTGATCCTCAAACTGGTACACCAGCCTTTAACTGTAGTTTTGATTTAGCTACAGGTACAACAACAACACCGCCTGTCTATTCATGTACTCCAACAGTTAGTACACCTCCAACTTCACAAATTTTATGTGATAATGGAAGTGTTACTTTTACCGCTTCAACTTTAGGAGCAACCACGTATAAATGGCAATATTCTTCAAACAGCGGTTCCACTTGGACAGATATTACACAGGCAGGTAACTTTACTAGTGTTTCATTAACCTCACTAACTGTAGCCAACAGGTTAACCTATACTGGATATCAATTTCGAATTGCGGTAACCAACTCTTGTGGTACAACAAATAGTACCGCTGCTACACTAACTGTAAACCCAATGCCAACAGCAGTTTTTGCGGGTAGTACAAGCGTATGTGGTTTAAACCAAACACGTAGTATTGGTGTTACGCTAACAGGCACAGCCCCTTGGACTATAAATTACACAGTAAACGGAGTGGCTACAAGTATTTCGAATATCACTGCTAGCCCATATTATTTTTCAGTTACACCAGCAGTAACAACAACTTACATATTGACATCTGTTACAGATGCCAATTGTTATAACAGTACATTAACAGGAAGTACAACTTTAACAGTGTATCCACAACCTACTGTAACCCCATCCAATGCATCAGCTTGTTTGGGTAGTAGTACTTTTTCATTGACTTATGCATCAACAAATAGTCCAAATCAATATTCAATTGCTACTGGGACAAGAGCTTTATCTAGTTTTACAGCCATTTCAAATGCTGCGTTAACGGCGACTCCTTTAAGTGTTACTATTCCTACCTCGGGAAATGCAGCAGGAACGTATGATTTTACAATGTCGGTAAGAAATTCAACTTCAGGCTGTACTGCAAGTGGAACTTTTACTCTTACCTTAAACGCCTTGCCTGTTGTAACAGCTTCTGCATCAAGTTATTCTGTTTGTTCTGGAGGCGCGAGTACTCTAACAGTAGTAGGTGCTTCAACCTATACTTGGAGTCCGGCGACTTATTTATCAGCAACAACTGGATCGAGCGTAACCGCTAATCCAACAGCTACAACAACTTATACTGCAACAGGAACAAATGCTGCAGGTTGTACTGCTACGAGTAGTGTTACCATTACTGCAACTAGCACTTTCTCGGTAAGTATAAGTGCGTCTACAGCAACTACTTGTTCGGGAGGTCAAGCGACATTAACAGCATCTGGAGGGAATACATATAGTTGGTCGGGACCTTCTTCCTATAGTGCTACAGGAAATCCTGTTGTAGTTACTCCTTCAGCTACAGGAACTTATACTGTAACTGGAACTGATATAAATGGTTGTACGGCAACAGCAACGCAAACAATTACCGTTGGAGGTGGACCGACAGTGACAGTGAGTTCAAACGTAACTATCTGTTATGGCTCATCCACAACATTAACAGCTTCTGGAGCAACAACGTATGCATGGACACCTTCTACAACCCTTTCTGCTTCGACTGGAACAAGTGTAACAGCAACACCCACTACAACAACAACTTATACGGTATATGGAACCACAAGTGGATGTACAAATACATCCTCGGTTACTGTGACTGTGACACAAAGTCCAGTTTCAAGTATTCCTTCACAAGTTGTTTATTGCCCTGGTGATTATGGTGGGAATAATGAGTTAGCTATAACAGTAACAACTTCGTCCGCCCAAACATATAACTGGGCACATTCATCTAATAATTCAAGTTGGAATACTACTTTTAATGGAAATTATAGTATAATTGGATCCACAACTAATGTAACAACTAGCCAAATATCTATTAAATCACCAGGTACAGGTGATATTTATTATCGGGTATCGTTTACAACAAATGGTTGTACCTTTAGCTATCCAATAATCACCTTGAGCAAATTAAATGGGGCATCCACAAATTCAGATGTTTCTACTGCACAAACCATTTGTTCTGGAACAGTACCAAATACCTTAACTTCCACAGGAACAACCTATCCTCAATCAGGTACTTCTTATACCTATACATGGCAAAGCACAACTGATACAACTACAAATGCGGGTACTGATATTGCGTCAAGTAATTCAACAAGTTATTCACCTGGTTCACTTTCTCAAAGTACATATTATAGAATAAAAATGTCACTATCAGGAAGTAATTGTACAGGAACATATTTTACTAAATATGTTAAAATAACAGTTGCAACAGCAATAACAAATAATACAGTTTCATTAGCCGATGCCTGTACTGGAGGTACACAAATTACAGGCTCAACTCCAACAGGAGGAACGGGTTCTTACACCTACCAATGGCAATTATCAACCACTTCCTCTTCAAGTGGTTTTTCAGATGTTGTAAATGCAACGTCTAAAGATTACAGCCCTTTGATACCTTCTGTAACGACATGGTATAAACGATTGGTATCGAGTGGTTCGTGCACCAACTCTGCATCCAACGTTATTGCAGTATATCCGCCCATAACGAGTACTCAAATTTCGAACGGACAAACCGTTTGTTCTGGCACATCACTTACCGCTTTGAGTACAAGTCCAACGGGTGGACCAACAGGAAGTTCTTTTACTTATTTATGGTATTCATCAACAGATAATTCAAGTTTTACTACAACTGGTATTACAACATCTACCTATTCCCCAAGTACGTCAACAGGAACAAATTATTACAAGGTATTAATAACAAAAGGAAGTTGTTCAATTTATAGCAACACTGCAAAAATAGTTGTAAATGCGTTGCCAACAGTAACAATATCAGCCTCTTCCGCATCTGTTTGTTCAGGAAGCACTTCTACACTAACTGCAAGTGGTGCAACAAGTTACTCGTGGTCACCCATTACAGATTTAGATGTTTCGACAGGTTCAACCGTTGTATCAACCCTCACAGCAACAAGAACATACACAGTAACCGGAACAAATACAACAGGATGTACAAGCACTGCAACTTCAACGATTACATATTCTGCTTCCCCTTCTACACCTACTTTGAGCGGTGGTTCGTCAACTATTTGTAGTACAGCATCTCCATTCAACTTAACAACATTAATAACATCAGGAGGAACAAATGAATGGTTCAGTGTACCGAATAATAGTGTAACTTATAAATTAGCATCGACAAGTCTTTCAAGTTCTGGCACTTATTATGTCTATTCAAAAAGTGGTTCTTGCTACAGTTCTAGTTATGCATCTTATGCCCTTACCATAAATGATGTAACAGCACCTGTAACTTCAACATCAAGTGTGTCAGTATGTTCACCATCAACAGTAAACCTAACATCGCTTGAACCAACAGCAACGAGTGGAACAACATTAAATTGGTTTACCGATAATTCACATACAACAGCAGTAGCATCACCTACTAGTGTGAGTTCGGGTACCTATTATTTATTTGCTTATTCAACAGCAGGAGCTTGCTATGGTCCGACTTCTTCTGTTGTTACTATAACGATAAATTCACTTCCAACTGTATCTGTAAGTTCAGGAACACTCTCAACTTGTGATCCTGGAACATTGGATTTAACTTCAACTAGATCGGCAACAGCAGGAATTACTTACCGATGGTACACAACAAATACATCACCACCTTCTGCAGCAAATTTAATTGCTCAACCAACGATAATGAGTAGTTCAGGAACCTATTACATATTTTCTTTTGATAACACGACCAATTGTATAAGCACCTCACCGGCTTCCGTTGTTGCAACTATTAAACCAATTCCAACTTTGGTTTTAACTAGTCCCGAAACAAAATGTAATAATTCACCTACAAGTGCTTCAGTTAGTTTAACAAATGGGTTATCATCACCAACCTATCAATGGTTAATCTACAACCAAACAACAGATTCTTGGGATAATCTTTCAAATACAGGAGTATATACCGGAGCAACTACAACAACATTAACTATTTCATCTAACAATGGATTAGATGGTTCTGCCTATAAATGCATAGTTAGCTCAAATGGCTGTTCAGATTATAGTGATATTGGTGTTTTAGGAGTTGCATGTCCAAGTGCAGTTGTTTCTCTACCAATAGAATTAATTGATTTTACGGTAACAAAATCAGACGATAACAATCTTTTGAAATGGACAACAGCCTCTGAGAAAAACAATGATTATTTTACTTTAGAAAAAACAAAAGATGGGATTCAATTCGATGTAATTGGTATTCAAAGTGGTGTAGGTAATTCAATATAAACAAATAATTATATCTTTACAGATAGTGACGTAGATAACATAATAAATTACTATCGATTGAAACAAACTGATTATGATGGAAAATGCATTTATTCTGATTTAATTTCAATGGATAATTCATTCAAAAACAAAGAAATAAAATCAATTAGAAATCTATTGGGTCAAGAAGTACAAATTAACTATCATGGGATAGTAATTATATTTTATCAAGACGGTACATCAATAAAAATAATTCAATAAAAAGTTATTGAACATATTCAAAGAATAGATGTGCAATTTAAATTATTGGCGATAATTGGATTGCTTCAACAGAAACAATTTCAGGTGCAATTTTCTTAACCGCTTCTTCAACACCCGATTTTAAAGTCATCATGCTCATAGAACAATCACTACATGCACCCATCAATTGAACTTTCAGAATACCTTCATCTGTAATTTCAACAAACTCTATATCACCACCATCAGCCTCAAAAAAAGGTCGTAATTCCAACAATACTTTATTAACCTTTGCTTCTAAATCTACCTTATCCAATTTCATGCTTCAGCTTGTTTTAAAGATGTTGTTTTTTTTACAATTTTTACCTGCTCAATAAATGTTTTAACCAATTCATCAAAAGCAATTGAAGAAGGAGTATTATCTTGAAAAACAGCTGGCCTACCAATATCTCCGGCTTCTCTAACACTTTGAACCAAAGGAATATGTCCTAAAAAAGGCACTTCCATTTTCTCAGCTAAATCTTTTGCTCCATTTTTACCAAATAAATAGTACTTATTTTCAGGTAATTCTGCCGGAGTAAACCAAGCCATATTTTCAACAATTCCAACAATTGGAACGTTAATAGAATCCATTTGAAACATATTTACACCTCTACGCGCATCAGCTAAAGCAACTTCTTGAGGAGTACTAACAATAACAACACCATCTAGAGGAACTAAGCCTACTAATGAAAGATGAATGTCACCTGTACCTGGAGGTAAATCAATTAACAAATAATCTAATTCTCCCCAATAAGCATCTGTAAACATTTGAGTCATCGCTTTTGAAGCCATTGGACCTCTCCAAACAACTGCATTATCTTGTTCAGTAAAGAAACCGATTGATAATATTTTCAACCCGTAACTCATTACAGGATTTATTTTAGAGACACCGTCCACATCAATCATCGAAGGACGTTCTTTAACTACATCAAACATTGTCGGCATCGAAGGTCCGTAAATATCAGCATCTATTACACCAACTTTGAAACCTGCTTTTGCTAAACCACCCGCTAAATTTGCTGTTATGGTAGATTTACCGACACCACCTTTACCAGAAGCTATAGCAATTATATTTTTAACTTCAGGTAAAATTTTACGATGTGTATTTTTTTCATTTTGTGGCAAACCTTTAATAGTAGAAACAACCACTATATCATTACCAAAAACACGTTTTAAATTAAAATCGATTGCTTCTTGCATTCTTTTTTTAGCATGCAAAGCTGTATTATAAATCGCTAAAGACAATTCAATTTTTGAACCTTCAATTCCTAAATGTTCAACTAAATTTAGAGTTACAATATCTTTTTTTAAATCAGGTTCAATAATTGTCCCTAATACTTCTAAAACACTTTCTCGATTTATTTCCATTTCTATGAATAGTTTATACAAAAATACAGAAAAAAGAAAGAGTAATCCAACTATTAAGATTAATTAAAAATAAGCCTTCAACTCAGAATATACTTAAAGGATATCTTTTCTAATTACTTGGTAAATTTCTTTGGTTGATTTATTGTAAACAAAAATCAAAAGATGCATATTATCTGGATTAAATTCATCAGGTAATTTATAACTATAATTCAAATAGTATTTATCACCCGTTAGTAATTTTCCGTCTTTGTCTTTTTTAAAATCAGAAGTTAGCTTTCTTCCTTCAGCTTTACCATCTATACAACCTCTATGAATATCATGGTGCACGTAATTCATATCTAAATTAGCAATAGGCCAATCTGAAGGAGTTGTTTGAGGAGATATAAGTGAGTCTTCAATTAAATACACTACTTGATATAAATCATCCGAAATTGCTGTTTTAACATCAACTTCAGTATGTAAGAATACACCTCTAGTAGTTGGGAAATAATTAATTATGGATTGCAGATTAACCTTTAGAATGTTTTCGGTTATAATTGAAGAAGAATAATTATCCCAAGTTGTATAATTTTGAAATATTTGTCCACCGTGAGAAGTTCTATTTATAGTCCCTGAAGGGTTTCCTACAAAACCACCATCTGAAATTAATTTTGAAATCTCAAGTCCTTGAGGATTTGTGAAATCTCGAGAAAACACCGTTCCTGAAGTAGACTGAAATCCTGTATTCCCATTTGGTCCAGAATGAATAGAAGCTACAAAAACTCTATCCTTGTTAGCATCTTCAATTAATAGAGCAGTTTTAGCTGCATAAGGGCAATTCACACATTTATGTCCTGTAAAATCTTCAATCAAAACATTTCTTAAAGTAGTTGAATTGTTTGAAAAATTTGTCCAAAGTGTATTTTTATATTCTTTAAATGTAATTCCTGAAAGAAGTGTTGTATCCATATCCACAAATTGTTTCGGATATGGATTCTTAACTTTATCGCACGAACTATTAATTACAATTAAAAATAATCCAATTACAAGGAATGTAAAAAAAGCAGTTCTATTTTTAAAACTTTGTCCAATCATTCTATTGAAATACATATAAATTCGGTTTTAATTAAAAACTTTGTGTAAACGAGAAGGTTAATCCATTAGATGCAGGGACATTTCTACAAACTCCACCAACACAAAATAAACCAGCTCTTTGTCGACCAACTGATACTGTGAATCTAGAAGAACCTTCTACATAACCTACTGTTCCAATAACGTAATGAATCTGTAACTCTTTCTCAGGATTAGAATAATTGTATTGATCCATTACACCAAAAAACCAATTTGATTTAAAATTATATTCAACTACGGCAGTTGCCCAATCTCCTTTGTCTCTTGCTTTTCCTTTGTTTGTAACTAATTCTTGCAATTCAATTCGTATAGAGTGATTTTTGTTGATTTTATATCCTGCTTCTATTACGCCAATATGTGAAGAAATAATTCCTTTAGCATCTTCAGTAACTTTTGCAACGTCGTTATTTAATTTAATGTCAAAATAACTTAGAACCAAATTGAATGATTTCGAAAATTTTCTGGAAATACTGAAATTAATATCCTGCCAATACAAGTTACTACTTTTATCAAAAGGTCTTCCCACATAAGCTATACCAGTTGAGTCAGAAGCTTTGATTGTTGAAGTATGTTGAAGAGGTTGGTAAGCCGTTGAAAAATTTCCATTTAAAGTTGTCCCATAAGTACCTCCTAATTTTGAACCTTTTGGAATAGTATATACAACTTCTGTTTGATAAGCAATTTCTCCATTTAATTGAGTTGCATAAGGGTAAAGCGAAGCAACTAAATTATAGGTATGGGTCTTATTCATTGAAGGTAAATAATTTATTAAATCAACTTGTAATGATTGATTTCTATCCGATCGAAAACTCATGTTATCAACTGATTTTCCAGAGAAAGAAAAGCCAAATCCTTTTTTAGAATATCCTAAATTAAACAATGTAGCATGCCCTGTATTATAAATATTTTGATTATCAGAAGATGGATCATTTTCTTTTATAACATGTTCAGCATTAAACGTTAATTTCCCGTATCTTAATTTTGCTCTTGCACCATAACTACCAACATTTTCAGGTAATTTCAATAAGTCATTGTCATCTTTTTGATACTTACTTACAAAAGAAGCACCAAGAGTAAAATCAAATTTAGACTCATTTAACCCCCTGATTAATTCATTAAAATGAATTTCACCATCTAAACCTCTCACAATTCCTGCCGAATGAATTATTATTCCAGACTTAAAATCCTGGCGTTGATTGCCATAAACACCTTTTAGAACGACTCCTTTCACTGGTCTAACAATTAATCTCATTCCGTCCATTACATTATCGTATCCTAATGCTCTATCCTCATAAGCTCGAAACAATAAACCAGCACCAAATTGCTCATAAAAATTACCTAATGTAACATCCACTTTATCGTTTACAAAACCAATATAACGCATACCTAAACCTGTCCCATCGAAACGATCAGGATATCCATTAATATGAGGCATATAGGACTCAATTCGCATACCTGCTTTAAAACTTCCTTGTGTATAAAAAGCATTCATATAAGAATTTAACAATCCTTTTTGAGGAGGTAAATTGGCCCCAATTAACGAATCCGCTCTTAGATATTGAAATGTACTTTCAATATTCCCAGTGATGTTTGCATTATTCGATTGATTATAAACTATAAACGAAGTGAAAAGGGAAAGTGAAAAGAAAATATTTTTAATCATCAATTTGTTTAATAAGTGAACTAATTATAGTTGTAAAATTATTTTATAGAAAGTTTTTTGATTTCTTCATACAATTTATCCTCATCACCAGGAGCATAATTATTATGTGAATAAACAATATTACCGTTAGCATCTACCAAAAAAGTATGCGGGACATTATTTACACCCATTGCACGTTTTAAATCTCCATTTACATCCATTAAAACAAGAAATTCCCATCCTTTTCCATCTACATAAACTGGAACTTGATTTTTTGTTTTTTCATCGTCTATTGATACAGCTACTAGATTAACACCAGTTTCTTTCTGCCAATCAGTATACAAATCATGAATTGTATTTAACTCTCTTTTACAAGGAGAACACCAAGTTGCCCAAAAACTAAAAACTACTGGACCTTTAAAGCCTAATTCAGCAGTATTAATCGATTTCCCATCCATATCTTTTAGTTGAACAGACGGAACTTTTTTTACTTCCAAAATATGAGAAGCATTTTCTTGACAATATGAACTTAAAAAAAATGAGAATGAAACAATTAAAGAAAATATATTTTTCATGTGTAGCTAATTTATTTATACGTTTTATAATTCTAACAATTATTAAACCAAAAGTACTATTTTTTAATAAATCAATAAAATTAATCTAGATAAAATAAAAAGAAAATAACTTGATATTGAAGTTTCAATTTAGTATATTTGCTTTCAAATAACATCATAAACATGAAAAAAGCTTTACTTTTAATCATATTATTTATATCCATAAATCTAATAAGTTTCGCTCAGATATCTATTAGTGTTGCTGGTAGTCAGACTGATATATCAGGTAATGGTTTAAATCCCTATATTTTAAATGTTGACCCATCAAACGACCAATTAAATTTATTAGGTTATGTAGTTTTAGATTTAGAATTACAAAATAATACTGGATCGGCAAAATCATGGAGAATTACACGTGAAAAATTAAGCGTTGCGAGTGATTGGAATGACCAACTTTGTATTCCTGGTTCATGTTATTTACCTTCAGGAGATATTTGGCCAACACCTGCGAATAATCCTATACTATTGAATAATACTGAAAAAGCTTCTTTAAATTTACATTTTACACCTGGTTCTTCAGCAGGAAATGCTACTTACCGTTATCATATTGGTGACGGGACGACTTATGAGGATTATGTAGATATTCGTATTGTTTATGTTTTAGGATTAAAAAGTATCAAGCAAACTAACACTTTAACTATCGGTCCAAATCCTGCTTCAGATCAAATTTTTGTTTCCTCGACTTCAAACGAGCCTATGTCGATAAAAATAATAGATGTTTTGGGTAATAACGTTTACTCTGAGACACTTTCAGGTAATAAAAAGATTGATGTTTCCGATTTTAAAAATGGAATTTATTTTGTAACTCTAGAATCATCAGACACAAGAATTTCAAATAGAAAATTAATCATTAGACATTAATTTTAAAGTAAAAGTTTATATCAAAAAGCTGTCTATAAAGACAGCTTTTTTTATGTATAAAAAATTGACTCAAGAAATCAAAATTGAATTAATTTAATAAGTTGAAATTAACCAAGGGATAACTCAAATAAAAATTAAATATTTCATGTAACGAAATTAGTTGAGAATGTCTATTTTTGAACAAACAAATTGAAATTGAGTACATTTCCAGATATCTATCATATTGCTTTAAAAGCTTCTATCGAAGCTTCAAAAGTGATAATAGAATTTTATGAAAAAGGATTTCAATCTGAGATTAAAAAAGATGGTTCTCCAGTTACAGAAGCTGATTTAGCATCATCCGAAATTATATCAAGAATTTTAAATTCGACAAACATTCCCATTCTAGGTGAAGAAACAATTCATCAAGATTTTGCAGAAAGAAAAAACTGGAAGTTAAATTGGTGCGTTGACCCTTTAGATGGCACCAAAGAATTTATAAAAAGAAATGATCAGTTTGCTGTCAATATCGCATTGATTGAAAATCAACAAACTATTTTTGGGATTATTGCTTCGCCTACTGAAAATACCGTGTTATTTGGAGGTGAAAAAGTAGGCGTATTTATTTCACATTTTAGAGATATTAATAATGAAACTAAATGGTTGAAACTATCTGCTAGAACAATTGCAAATAATCCTCTTGTTATGACGATGTCACATTCGCCAAATTCAGGTGCATCATTTGATTTTATAGAAAAATTAAAATTAACTTATCCTTCAATAGACTATCTTAAAAAAGGGAGTGCACTGAAATTTTTTGATTTAGCCGAAGGTAAAGCTGATATATATCCTAGATTTGCACCAACAATGGAATGGGATATTGCAGCTGGACAAGCAATTCTTGAAGCACTTGGAGGTTCTATTACCTCTATAGAAAGTGGTCAAACATTAGTTTATAATAAAGAAAACCTATTTAACCCCCATTTTATTGCATTAACAAAACCATTAATTAAATTATTTTAATGAAAAAAAATATAATTCTTGCATTTATATTTTCTATCTTTTCGATAATTCCAATTTTATCGCAACAGAATTTATTACCTATAAGTTCTTATTACAAGGACAAATTATTCTCTCCATTTAATAATAAAAGTTTTTCTAATGGCTCATTCCTTCCTGCTTGTGAAAATGACATTAAATTAATTGATAAAATTGCAGATTCAGCAAAACAATATTATCAAATTACGGCCTTTTTAATGAAAAAACATTTGATCGAAATTAAGGAAAAAGACTATTATCTAACAATATCGCCTACATTCGATATATCAAGAGGGATTGATAAAAATGATAGTTTAGCTCCTAAATTATATCAAAACACAAGGGGATTTTATATTGAAGGTGATATTTTCAAGAATTTTTCCTTCTCATCTTCATTCTATGAAAATCAGGCGCGTTTTACAAAATACGAAACTGCTTATTATCAATCAGTTGGTGAATTTTATCCAAATGGGACAAGTTATACTTCTCAAAATGCTGTTATACCTGGTGGAGCAAGGACAAAACCATTTAAGATTTATGGATTTGATTATGCTTATGCAATAGGAAATTTTGTTTATGCTCCGTCAAAACGAATTCAAATTTCAGGTGGAAATAACGCACACTTTATCGGTTCGGGTTATCGTTCTTTGCTATTATCAGATAACAGTATAAATTCACCATATATTCAAACAAATATAAAACTTAGTCCAAAATTAAGTTTTGTATATATGAGATCTAAACTTACAAATTTACTTCGTAGACCAATAAAAACTACAGATGAGGCATACTATGAAACAAAAGGCCTCTCAGTAAATTATCTAACCTATAAACATTCTGATAAATTAAGTTTTAGTTTATTTGAAGGTATTATTTGGAATAAAGGAGATTCTATTTCATCAAAAAATGTAAATCCTCTATTTTATAATCCTATTCCTGGACTTTCATCTGTTTTAGCATCTAATAAAAATGATTTTAATTCCTTACTAGGTTTGAATACTGAATATTTAATTGGTTCTAAACATAGGATTTATAATCAATTGGCAATGAGCAATTTCGATGTTAAAAATATTGGATTTCAATTAGGTTATCGTGGTTATAATTTGGGGAATTTGAAAAATTTCATGTTTCAATTAGAATACAATTATGTTCCACGATTACTTTATGAGGCCGAAAATAGAAGGCTAAATTATAGTCAATATAACTTACCCCTAGCAATTTCAAGGGGAAATGGCTTTCAAGAATTTGTAATTCGAAGTAATTATGAATATCAATATTTCTATATTGATGTAAAAGTAAATTTATACCAATTAGAGGGTTTCCAAAAAAATTCACTTTTAGCTGTCAATAAAAATTTCAATCGGCAACATGGTAACGTTCAACAAGAACAAATCGAAATTGGCTTTCGATTGAACAGAAAAATGAATATTACTGTTTTTGGCACGTATATTTATCGTCAAGAAAGCGCCAAAGATACATATGTGACAAAATTCTTTAATCTTGGAATTAGAACTGGACTAATTAATCATTATAACGATTTCTAATGAACTGGAAAATATTCATACTATTCGTTTTTCTTGCAAATTTTGGAATTTCTCAAAATGGCTTGGGATCATTATATGAAGAAATGCCAAATGATTCAATCCCTCCAATTGAATTAAATAGTCATACTAGCATTAAACCTTCTATAAGAATCATTAAAAATAGTCTTACGAGTCCAAATAAGTTTTTTTATTCAACTGAAATTAAAAATGATGGAGGCTGCCGTTCTTTATCGATTTCACCAATTATAGACTTAGGAATAGAGTCAGGA
>SXGQ01328544.1_pt1 | contig 26425 bp, 42 predicted proteins | sample 3178371 | NCBI WGS metagenome assembly SXGQ01 (sample SAMN11356859, study PRJNA531348) | freshwater metagenome | isolation source: freshwater sample F1-20 | place: China: Fuxian Lake, Yuxi | collected 2017-12-25 | reverse complement strand
TTTATACCCGATGTACCAGAAGAACCACTTATTCCAGATGTTCCATCCGTACCAGAAATACCACTTGTTCCATCTGTTCCAGAGATACCGCTTGTTCCAGATGAACCATTAATTCCAGAAGTTCCCGAAGAACCATTTATACCCGATGTACCAGAAGAACCACTTATTCCAGATGTTCCATCCGTACCAGAAATACCACTTGTTCCATCTGTTCCAGAGATACCGCTTGTTCCAGATGAACCATTAATTCCAGATGTGCCAGATGAACCATTTAATCCAGATGTTCCAGATGAACCGCTTTCACCAGATGTTCCTGAAGAACCACCAATACCAGAAGTACCAGAACTACCGCTAATTCCAGATGTTCCAGATGAACCATTTATTCCAGATGTTCCAGATGAACCGCTTTCACCAGATGTTCCAGAACTACCGCTAATTCCAGATGTTCCAGATGACCCATTAATTCCCGAAGTTCCAGATGTTCCAGAAACTCCAGAAGTTCCAGACGAGCCTGCGTTTGGAATTACCACAAATTCGCAAAGTATAGTATCTCCAATAGTCGGACTCCATTGAGTACCAGATTGATATGTAACTCCGAATTCCCAATAAATACCAGCATCATTCACTGAGTCAACAACCCAATTTGTGACATTAGAACCACCAATGCCACCTCTTGTTGTAATTCTACTTCCAACACCAATTGTCGTAAATTGTGAGGAATAGTTTGTAAAAGTAAGTGAATCTTCAGCAATGTTAAGAAGAACAGTAGAAAAGTCAAGAGCCCCGTTGCTCGAATAAATTTTGGTTGCAATTACAGGCACTCCCCAATCCCAACCATCAGTGATTAAAGCACCGCTACCCCCAGAAGTACCAGATGTTCCCGAAATTCCTGATGTTCCAGAACTACCGCTAATTCCAGATGTTCCATCTGTACCAGAAACGCCACTTGTTCCATCTGTTCCAGAGATACCGCTTGTTCCAGATGAACCATTAATTCCAGATGTTCCTGAAGAACCATTGATACCTGATGTTCCTGATGAACCATTTATACCCGATGTACCAGAAGAACCACTAATTCCAGATGTTCCATCCGTACCAGAAATACCACTTGTTCCATCTGTTCCTGATATACCGCTTGTTCCATCTGTTCCTGATATACCGCTTGTACCAGAAGAACCATTTATTCCAGACGTTCCTGATGAACCACCGATACCAGATGTTCCAGAACTACCGCTAATTCCAGATGTTCCATCAGTACCAGAAATGCCAGAAGTTCCGTCCGTTCCAGAAATGCCAGAAGTTCCCGAACTACCAGAAACTCCGCTTACACCACTTGTGCCAGAAGAACCATTTACACCAGATGTTCCAGATGAACCCCCAATACCCGAAGTACCAGAACTACCGCCAACACCAGATGTTCCAGAACTACCGCTAATTCCAGAAGAACCAGATGTCCCGTTTGTTCCTGCCGATAAAGTCCGATAATAAAATTGACCAGTAGCAGTATCGACTACAACATAGTCGTTTAGGTTATTGTTGGTTATTCCAGTAGATTTCAGTGTACCAGCAGAAATCACTCCAGCCGTTTGCAGAGTGTTACCTGCAAGAGTATCTGAGATTGTCAATAAATCCCCAGAAGCCCCAACCCATTTGACTGTGCCATCGGTTTGAACTTCAATATTTATTGAACCGCCTAAAGACCCACGAAATTGTATCGTGGGGGGATTGGCGTTTGTTTTATTTGGTATAATCAGGATGTCTTTTGCCATCGCGGTATGTTATTCAAGGAGTGGTTTGATGATTTGTAGTACTTGGTCAGGTGTAATGTGTTTTGTACACTCAAATTGTCTATCTGTATTTTCACATTTAGGACACCAATTCCAGTTTCCAGCATCAAGTCGGAACTCATTGAAACATCCGTGGCAAACATTTTCATTCAAAATTCGGTAAGAATTATCAAATTCTGCATATTTTTTAGAAAAACCGCTTATTAAAACGACTGGAATTTTAGATGCCCAAGCAAGCCAAGATAAACCACTGCCTAAACCAATAAAAAATTCAGCCCCTTTTAATTGATGAATTCTATCTTTTAATGAATAATTATTATTCAAATTTATTACTCCGTCTAAAGAACCTTCTGGCAACTTAGCATTATGATATTCATCGGTTGCAGATTCTTGAGAAATATTGATTACATCATATCCTTTTTCAATCAGAGATTTAACGATAGTTTTCCAGCCTTCAGGGTGATGCCAGTACTTGCTACTCGCTGATGCGTGCGGTGCAATACAAACATATTTTTTCTCCCATTTCATGGCTGGTATATTGGGGTCTAATTTAGGCATAATTTCTGTAAAATCTATGCCCAGAATGTCGCTCGCAGTCTGTTGTAATGGATAATTTTTGAAGTCGTTTTTATTTCTCATGGTATTGTAAGTACCATCTTCGTTATAATACCATCCAATCCTGTAAAGAGCCTTAATATTTGGAACTGGAACACCTGGGTTAACAAACTCTATCTCTGGGTATTCACTCTCAAATATTTCTCTATTCCAGCAAGAAATCACGACTTTGCAATCATGTTTTTTTCTAAACTCATCGCAGTACGGAATCCAAGCCAAAGTGTCTCCAAGTGCTTTACTTTCAATCGGAATATAAACCCTTTGGTTTCTTAAATTTATGGCTTCTTCATGAACCAATTTCTCGTTTTCCCAAACTTCAACTCTATAATCAATGTAATAAGCGTGATTACATTTCGTCCACATGCAGTTACTAATATTACTTTCATGCAACAAAACATTTGTTTTTGAATCATAAAATTTAACTAAATATTTAGTTTTTTTATTGCCAACAATTTCGCAAATAGCACCATCAATAAAATTTATGTTTATTTTATTTTCAGTAATTCTTTTTGATGTTTTATTGTACATGTCTGAAGCCACATCTCCCATACCTTTTGGCTTTAACGACTTTTCATACATGGGAACTATTTGGTTTTTTACCACCAAACTCCAATCATATTTTTGAGCCGTTGCGATAGCAGAAGCACTATATGACGCATAATCTGAACATACTTGATTGATGGCATTTACGATTTCGTCAACATCTCTTTCTACCACCACTGATGGCACATCCAATCCCATTGCAGTACCTATCACTGGCAAACCCACTGACATGGCTTCTAAAGGTGTCAAAGGCGGATGACCTGCCTCTATCATCGAAGCATGAATTAAAATGTTATGAGATTGATAGGCTTCCCTTAATTCCAGTTCAGTAGCATCATAGATTATGTTCAATTTATCATATTCCAGCAAATCAGGATTTTCTTCGAAATACTTTTTATTATTCGGGCTTGCCCCCAAGATTGTGATTTCATAACCCAACCACTTCGCACTTTTTATCGCATAACTAAATCCTTTTCTATCGAATACTTGCGCAGTACCCAGTAGACCATTGTGCCCAACACACAATAGTTTTGGCGGTGCTTGGAGATTCCTGACTCCTTTAGGATAAAAGAATTGAGTATTTACACCATGGGATAAATATTTTGGCACATTCTGAAAATACTCCACCAAAAATTTCCCATGAACAAACGAACATTGAGCCATTTTCATCGCTTCTAAATTGTACGCATAGTTTTCGCTTTCCTTTCCGTAAACAAAAGAATGATGGTCGTGATGCGAATAGAATGGCTTGTATCCACGTTCTGCTAATTCCTTAGCATGATTCCAAGCATGACAATGAATGATGTCATAAGCGTCTAAATTCACCTCGTTAATGTAGGCAATATCAACTTCGTGACCCATTTCTTTCAGAGCCAATGTATACTCCCAGATGATTTTCTCAACTGCACCCCAACCGTTCGGTGGTATCGGCATTGTAGATAATTTAACTTGTAATATTTTCATCTTACATCTTTTTAGCGAACATCGTACCTGTGATGGTGTTGTTCCACTCATCTGGGAAAACCACCTTGTTCTGGTCTGTATGATTGTGTACCCTTATTTCAAATCCTAATTGCAAAAACCTTTCAACCAGTTTCATGAACTCACCATTTTTATTCTCGTGGAATTCAATCAACCACTTATTTACATCTTGAATTTCATAGTCTTGTAAGGAGGTCAAAACACCATATTCTGCACCTTCAATGTCCATTTTAATGAAATCGGGTTGGCAATTAAATTTCTGTCTGAAAGTATTCAAGGTAATAGCATCCACTAAAACTTTTTGATTGAACGCACCGTAAAAACTTGTGTTATCTTTTTTGTCTACCAACGCACTGGTCGTACTGGCTTGGGTTGTACAAAAGAAATCCAAATCCACTGCATCTTCGTGGTACACTGCTTTATCCACCACAATCACATTTGATTTGTTGTGGTACTTGCTATTCAAGAATTTAATACATCTTGGGTCTGGTTCAAAGCAATAAACCCTTGGGATTCCAATGCTCAACAAATATTCTGTGAATAATCCATCGTTAGCACCCATGTCCAAAGCCACTTTTACATCGCTAAGGTCATAAACATCATAGTACTTATCAATAAACATTTCAACGTAATTCATCCAAGACAAATTCCAAACATTCGGAATGACAAATTTAGCCTCCATCTTTGGTCTTTCTGGGTGAATCCATATATCATGCTCTTCCAAAAGCAAGTTCTTTTTGTCATTGTATATTTCAACTTTATAACCCCTAAAAAAACCTTTGGTATCAATGTTTTCCAATACTTGTTTAGGAATAGGAATAGTCCAAATCCAAAAATTCTCTTTCGCCAAAAATTCATGGTCGAAGCAATAAATCGAATGATGATGGTCTATGTCCGATACCGCAATTGATACCTTTACATCTTTTTCAATAGTGTGCTTTACCCATATTTTGTTTTCAGCCTCTTCAAAATTTACCTCAAACTCTTTTGGAATGTCATTTAACAAAGACCTCGAATGAGCCAATAATTCTGAAGCATTTACATTTTCATCTGTTTGCATATATTTAATATTTGAGAATTTATTATAGTAATCCAAGTAAACTGGTAAGTTGTACATAAAAATTGGCATCTTCCAACCGATTGCTTCTTTTAAAACCAAGGGTGATGTTTCTTTATCATTCGCGTGACCGCGACTGGTAAACAGAAAAATGTCCATACAGGAATAAAAATTCTCTACATCACTTCGCTCACCCCATACCTTTACGTTTGGAGTTGCAGTTTTAACCAAAGGATTCCAATATTCATAGAAGTTGTCTGCCATGTTTCCAACGCAATGAAATTGAACTCTGTCTTCACCGAAATTTTCGTAAAACTTCTTTGCGTAAAAAAGAACTTCCTTTTGATTTTTCCTTGAAGTCCACAACCCCACATTCAAAATATGTATTTTTTGTGGGTCTAAACCAAGTTTTGCAAGACCCTCTCTTCTGTTTGTTCTGTCTTCGTAAATTATATCTGCCTCAAGCAAAGTAATTGGAATTCCCAAGGGCTCAAACTCATTAATTTGAAACTGAGAAATGAGAGCCAATCTGTCGGGAAACCACACTTTATTTTTATGGGAAAAAGATGAATCATGAGATGTTTCGATGATTACATATTCTCTGTCAACGTCATATATTTCTTTGGTCAAGTTGGAGTCCATGAAGTACTCTGGAAACTCTTGAAAATGGATGACATCTGGTTTGATGTCTATAATCAATTGTAGCAGATGAAATTTATCCTCTGGCAATGCATGAAACCTATCTTGCATCAATTCAATTACTTGATTCCTTTGTACGACAAAATCATGTGAATGGCATGCATATTCAACACAATAATTTTCAGACAAATCCTTTGTTGAACGCAGGAGTGATAACAAAAACTGGGGCAATCCGCCAGTGCTAAGGTGGGGGGTTATGTGTAATACCTTTTTCATGATTCTATGGGAGCATGTTCGACCAACAATTTGTCGATGTCCTTGCGCTCCGCATAAACCATGTAATAGCAACTAATTTTCTTCTGGCTATTTTCTTTAATTTTAACATATTGGGCGTTAACATCTGTAATATATAATTGTTGGTATGAACCAATCGGAGTCAAAGTAACTGAAATAGTTTCTTCATCTACAAGAAACTTCCAGTAAGGTGGCAAATTAATTGAATTCGAATCATCCAGTTTTCCACGGAAATAAACTGCATGTTCAGGTCCTTCTAAGTTACCATGTTGAAGCATCCATCCAAACTTACTTGTGTCTGGGTGGGGAATTAAAAATGATTTTGCAGTCGCGGTCAAAGTACCAACTACGTCTACATCGGCATTAAAATTTGCATCTTCATTAAATGTTTTTATCCCAGCGAAAGTTTGAGCCCCTGTGGTAACAACACCTCTTGCAGTGGTGCTTGCTGAAGGGATATTGAAAGTATGCGTTGCACCAGCAGAAACAATGTTAAAGTCGTTACCAGTAGTACCGACAACCATAAACTGGGCAACGGCATTTAAGGCGTTTATACTTGTTATACCACTGCCACCACCACCATGGATATAATCGGATACAGGTTGTACATTTCCTGCCCAATCTTTTAACGAAAGAACACCATTTGCATCATTTACAAAAACCGCCAACCCATTTGGGGCTGAAACAAGAATGTTGTTAGGTGTGCTTCTACTTACAACTGGCATCTTTATAGTTCTTTGTTATTCCATTTTTAGCATCTCTTGAATTGGACAAACTTTAACACAATTAGAACCATCATATATAGCAACGCCCACTTGATTACCTTTTTTGAAAAGGTAAGCAGAGAGAGCCTCCATGGTTATCGATAATTTTTGACCATGGAAAACCATCATTTGAATGATTACGGGGGCTATCATTCCCTCTTGATTTAAGAGGTCAATTTTAATTCCCATAACTTCTTTAAAATCAGTTTCCCTTACGACTCTCCATTCTTTTGCCAACTCGTACACTATGGGTTGGTTTTCATTTTGAGTCAAAGTCAATCTAATTTGTACTTTTTCATCATCCGTTTCCAGAGTGTTTGCAAATCGCTGAATCCCTTTCAGAAAGTCATTTGCGATTTTTGTACCGAACATTTCTTGTAACATATTTAAATATCTATTTGGAAAACAAAGATAGTTTATCCATAATAAGTTTTCCAGAGTTGATACAAGTTTTTACCAGTTGTAGAATACCTAACGGGAACGCTCAAAAATCCGAATAAAGTCTTGGTTTTAAATGTACCTATAAAGTCCATAGGTAAATCTTTCTTTTGCAATGCATTAGCAATCAAAGTACTCCATCCCTTAATAGCATTACCTGCACTAAATTCTAACTTAAATTTAACATTTGTAGAACCATTTGGAGCAATCGTAATGGTATCTGGCTGAAAAACTTTTCCGATTTGTACATCTTCCGTGAATACTGCAATATCAATATCCTTGATTGTTACCGTCAAGTCACTCACGTTTTTAAATTCAATAATCGTTGTAACTATTGGGCTTGGATAAATCTGATTGATTTCAAATCCTTTATAAAAGAAATCCCACTTGTTAGCCAATAGGATGTTACGATAGACATATCGTCCCAGAGCAACTGCAAATAGCGAAGCACCAGTTACGAGTAAAACTTTTTTTGCGTTCATTATGACAAGATTTTATAGATTCCATAAATACCCAAGGCAATCGCTCCATAATAAAGAAATGCGTTTGGAACACCCGTTACTACTTCTGGTTTTGCATTAAGTCTTTCAATCCTTTTTTTTGCTTCTTCCAAGTTTACAGATGCTTCTGGAGAAAAAGTTTCAGCAAACTTATCTCCGAACAATTCCGCATTATTCAAATCACCTTGAATCCTTTCGGTATCAAAGTTTGTGTCTTGAAAAAAGGTATCAAAATTTTCCATTAGGCTGAAGCGGAGTTCCCTTTAAATACTTTGTAAAGACCATATACCGCTACCAAAGCAATTCCTCCGTAAAGAAACATTCTGGTTGCAATAGTACCCGTAGTTCCAGAAGCAACACCCAAAATTGAATCAATTTCAGCGTCAATACGCTTTTTCTCTTCTGGAGTAGCGTTCAGTTTTTGATTTTCCAAAGCCTTAATTTTTTCGGCTTTTCTGATGTCATCAATAGATTTATTTGCCTTGTCTGCTGACAAACCTTCGGGAAAGTTCTTCAAATATTCAGTGTAAGCAACTATGGTATTTGAAGATTTTGCTTTTGCAAACGCATCATTATCTGCTTTCACTTTTGCATCCGCATCCGCTTTGGCTTTTAACGCTAAGGCTTTTTCTTGAGCGATTTCCAAATCTTTTAAAATATCTTTCAATCTGCTTACCAGTCTATCTTTAACCCATTTTTGTTGGTTTGCAAGCGCTCGGTTTTGATTCTTTTGTGAATTGGTAGTATACTGAGTTGTAGTGACATCTAACTCTGTTCCTTCTAACCTCTTTTTCAAATTATCGGATTCTAAAGCGTATTTTTCAATTTTCGATTGAACATATTTCAAATCGTTAGTAATAATTTTACCCGTTGATTTATCTCTGATGCGGTCAGTGTCTAATTGAAAATCAACACTACTTTCATCGCCAACATAATATCTTCTATCATTACGCCAATTACCAGCATCACCACCACCTGCGTTTAAGAATGTGCTATCTTCATTCAGCATAATTAGATTATCATCAGAATAGTTAGGTGTTGCCTTTGAAGCCCAATACTCGCCACCATCGGCATTAAACATGATACCCTGACCATCCGTACCGATAAAACCAAGTTGTTGGTCAACACTTTTATTGTAAACAGGAATTGGATGCGTTGCCAATCCTAATTGATTATTTATGTTCATGATGCTTTACTTTTCTTATAAATGATTAAACCTATTACTCCCAAAACAACGGCAACTCCGCCAATAAGAACGATTTTACCCATTTTGTCTTTTTCTTCCCCAGAAGTTAATTGAGATAACAACCCTTGAAGTTTTGATTCTTCTTCTGCGATTTTATTTTCTTCACATTTTGCGTCAGCGTACAATCCTTCGAAAAAATTCAGTCTGCGTTGGTAAAGATTCAAATAGTCTTCGGTGACTCTTTTTTCTCCACGTTTTACAGTTAAAAGTTTAGTTTGATTTTCTTTGATTGCTTTTTTAAGACCTTCAATTTTGCTTTCTAAAATTGCACAATTAGTTTTTTCTTTTTCATCCAAAGAAAACCAACTTTCAACTTGGGCTTCGCGACCAAGTGCATTCACATTGTCTGATGTGGTATCAAATCCGCTTACTGGAAAACCACCACTTAAATACGAATAATCGGTATCGCAAAATCCACCTTGGACTTTTGAAGCAAACTTATTTTCTTTGCCATCAAAGCCAAAACTCATATCATCGTTTGTGTAAAAAATATCAATTTCCATTTTGTTTTATTTTAAGTTCCACCAAGGCAGTGGATTTGTTGGTTCATTTGTGGTATTAGTGTCCTTAACACCAAAAAATACTGCCCATTTTTCAAGGTCTTCTTTGGTTTTCAAAGGAACAAGTTCATTTAATTTGCCATACTCGTTTGCAATTTTAATCATGGCTTTGGTTGTTTCTGCACCAATTTGTCCATCAACTACTAATGCTGGATAACCATCTAACAATGCTTCCATTCTTTGATTCAAAAGTTTTTGAATTCTTTCTGCTTTGGCTTTGAAAACAGAATCTGTCTTCGCCAATCCCACTGCATCAAAACTTGGCAAATACTTTGTAGGAACTTTAGAAGCCCAACTCAAATTATCAACTCCTAAAGGTAGACCAGACAAATACTTATCGGTGAATACGACTTGAGTCTTTGTCCCTGCGCCTTTATCTCCACCTTTTTGAATGGATTTAATAATTTGAATAATTATATATGTACCTGCTAATGCACCGACAAAGTATAAAGCGTACTTTTGATTCTGTGTCAGTTTGAAATCCGTTAAATTTTTCATTTTAAACGATTTTTATAGTGTCCTCCCTTGCATACACTGTTTTGCCTTTTGGCAAATTTGGTTGATACCAACTTTTACCTTTGTTTATTAAATCAGTTGTTGAATCAGAGAGAGTAATATTTACCCACTTATATGGTTCTTTTGTTTTTGGATTCATGGTAATTCCTTTTGCTCCATTAATTAAATCAACTTCGCTCGTTACGAATTGTGCATCTCCCAAAACAATGTCTTGACCTACTTCTGCAACGATGTTATTCACAAAACCATTATTGACATGAGCATAAGAGCGTAATTTTACCGCATCAACCTTGGTAGATATTTTCTTTCCTTTAATTCTGTTGTTGGTAAAAATCCTTTTGCCTTTTGCTGGACCAGACTCATAAATTTTACTCGCGTTTTGTTGATTCTGAGATGGTTGTAAGTAAATCAATAGTGTCGGGTCAATAGTTGCTTGAGCATAAGTCAAACCAGTATCTGGGTCAACATCTTCTGGAGTCGGTGCTGGGGGTGGTTCGTAAGGCTTGTCTTTTTTAAATACAAACACATAAACAATAGCGGAAGCAACTCCGATACCTAATACTGGATATATCCACTTATTGCTCATTATTTTGGTGCTTTATCTATTCTTGTTAACAAACCTTCATATTCTTTTTGAAGACCTTTGCTTTCATTTTCCAGACGAACTTTCTTATCTCTCTTGTTTTTGACAACTACGATAGTAATACCAATAAGCAAAGCCACAGAGCCCCATAACAAAACTTTTTGAGTGTTTTCCGATATTTGTATTTTAGGCATCATTTTTTGGCGTATTGATATGCTTTATACCCAACAAAACCGAGAGCAATAAAAGTTGTTCCCCAAAGAAGAACTTTGATTGGGCTTACATTCTCTGAATTAAAAAATTTAGCAATATTAGAAGACAACCCACTGATTGCATCACTCACATCTGTTACGACATCAACGCCTGCACCTATCGGCTTCAATATAATCGAAGCCAATCCTGCACTCGAATACATGTTTAATTTCTCTGAACTTGCGTAGTTTCTGAATGCAGTATTGTTGGTACGACAATCCCAGTGAGAAGCACCTTGTGTTCCTTGACCATACGCAAATTCCCAGATGTACTTTGCCCTTTCTTCACCGAAATGTTGTTTGAGTAATTTATGATATTGAATCCAATCTTCACATGACCAATAGGTATCACTTCCCCATTCGTCATAATTAGGTACGGTATTCCAAGTTGTTACTGCCATCTGCTATCAAATTTAATTAATTTTTATGATAATTTAAATTTACTCTGCTTGATTAAATCTAAGTAACCATTTATACCGCCAATTCTTCTAATATATGGCTTAGTGTATCGTTGATTTATTAAATCTGGTCTGATAATTAAAGCGTTAGAATCCAACGCCCTATTTTGTGGCTTATTCAAAATTGAATATTTCAAAGAATAATAACCCATGTTATATCCTTTGATTACCCAGTCCATTCTTAAATAAACATCCTCTCCAATTTTTTCTAATGACTCACCTATCAATTGTCTTAAATACAAAACTCCTATTCGAATAGCAAATAGTTTATTAGTCATCATTTTTTGGTTATAAGTCGCTTTGGTACTTTTCCAAGCCTCCCAATCTTTGTATTTCAAAAAATTACTTGCTGGCTCATTTCTTAAGGCAACATTTCCACTTGCCCAAAAATCTGTGGGTATTGCTTTTTTTATTGTGAACAACGGCTTAATATCTAAGTACAGAGGATAGAATTGACCCATGGTCATCCCTTGTTTTAAAACTTCTTTAATTACACCATCCAGTGTTTCTGCGCTTGTTTGCATCACACCATAAGATAATCCATCGGCTGACCTGATGGACTGACCACCACTTTCTAAAGTAGCAACCGCGAAAACCAAGTAAAATGGTAAATTATAAAACTCCGAAATTTCTTTTAACTCTTTACCAGAGGCAGTTTTCGCTTTTTGTAATTCAGCGATGCTTTCAGATATTGTTCTGTCCGATGTATAAGTACCTTGTGGCACTTTGATTTTCCAATTTGCCATATCATTCCATCGTTATGTTTTCAAGTTCTTTTGTATACTCTGGACTTAAAGTATTCAAATTCAACAATTTAACTTGATAATTGTAAAACCAATAAGCAAGTCCACCAGCAACTACTAAAGTGCCTACTATTATTGCAATATTTCTGGAATTGTTAGTCATACTTCTCTTAGTTAAGTCTTTTTTCGACCACCCTTGGTGAGATATTCAACATCTCCCACCTTAAACGTATCTGAACCTTTTCCCTTGGTTGCTCTCCATACTGCTTTGTAATATGCGTTTGCATATTCTTTGTCGAATTTGTTCCAAGCATATACAAAACTTACGTTTTGCCCTTCAGCATTTTTGGTTATTTCATAGTATTTCTCTTTAGTGATTGGCTTGTTCATTCCGTACTGACTCGTCATGACATATTCACCCATCTTTGCTTGGGACAAAAACAAACCTACACCATCATTAACCTGTTTGTAAATCTTTGCTATCAAATAAGCAACCGAGCCTACGAGCAAAACTTTTCCTGCTATTTCGATTCTTTTATCCATTACTTGATTACCATGTTCATTTTTTCAAAATCATTGATAAATTTGTTTATCAAATCGTATCTGGCTTTGTTCAGGTTATTTGGTCTTTCTTTAAAGGTTTCCAAAAATGCTTGATATGCTTCAATCCTTGGGTATCCCAAAGAAAGATAAATCAGAAGACCATTCAAATCCGCTTCCATTTCATCATCAATCTTTTCGTTTAAATAGAAGTGACTGAATTCGTGCAACAAAATAGCCATACGCATGGGTACGGTCATTTTGGTAAATGCTTGTTTAGAAACTTGAATTATTCCCGTGTTACGACCTACTCTGGCTGGAGTTGTTAACTCTTGTCCGTTATTTCCGCGAATGGTTTCACTCAGTAAAATAAAATACTGATTGTCATCGCTGGAGTAAGTGGTATCTGGCTTCAGATTGCTAACATTGTAAGAAAACCTCTGTGCAAAATCAACAAAAGAACGAATTTGGGCATTGCCAATATCGTCCATGTCAATTCTACGCTCCAAAGGAGTTTTATCAACTGAAATTATCTTAAAATTCTTTTCATCCGCGTTTTTAACACCTCTACCTGTCTTGTCACCATAAACTTCTACAACGGCAACTTCTGGTGAAATCGGCATCCTTACATAGAATGTTTCATCGCCAGTAACAGTCTTATATCTTTCGGTGAATTTTATGTCTGGGCAACACGCATCATAAACAACCAGATGAAGTTTTTCTGGAGTATCTGTTTTTACCTTGACATTTAGGGTAATCGGTGCATAATCAATCGTTATCCTGTACTTCATACGCTCTCTTTTACCTCTTCTGGAGTTGATTTTACGGCAACACCACCCGACTTTAATTTACTAATGGCTCTATCAATTGCATCGTCAGAATCTTCTTTTGCATTTAAAGGCTCTTTGTTTGGATGCAAAGAACCTCTGTTAGCGTAAATCAACATGATTACACCCAACGCAATAAAACCATTCGTTATTTGCTTTTTAGTCAGAGTCATTTATTCTTGTAGTATCGATAAATTAGAAAACCTCCAGCAACGATAGCAAGAGTGATTAAAAGGTTTTTACCAATGATACTGCCAATTTCTAATTGACCAGCACCCTTAATATCTTCTTGGGCAGTTTGTGAGCCGTCAGCGTTTTCAAATTCCATTTGTGCTTGAATGTTAGGTATAAATTGTCCTTTGTTTTTTTCTCTTTCAAGCCAGTCCTTAAATGATAAGGTTGAACCCGATTGCTTGTACATGGCGTTTGCGCTTAACATATATTTGAAAATTTAAGTTGATTATTTCTTTTTGGCTTTAGCAACTTTTACAATTTTTGCATCCAAATAAGGTGATGCTTCCTTGAAATTACGACCACCAATTATAATTTGGTATTTACTGCGTTTGGCTTCTGCAATACTTGTGAAGGTTTCACCCCCAAGAATCGCTTTATTTCCTTTTTTAAGTATGTATGGCATATTATTTTTTTTATGGTCTGTTCCACGACCTCACAAGGTCACTCAAAAAGAGAGTTCTTCTTCCGTTTGGCTCGCACCCATCGAAAGGTTTAAATACAGTTCCACCAGCAGTTCCAGTCATAGTTGAACCTACGCCTGAAATATTACCAGTGTTTATTACACCAACACCCGTATTCCCAGAACCAGAAGAAGATGAACTTGAACTTCCAGTTCTCACGACTGGTTTAATACCACCACTCGGCATTGATACACCAGATTGTGCCCCAGCACCTCTTGATGATGTCGTAGCCGCGGTTGGTGTATTAGAACCTAAATTCTTCAAAATCGTTGGATTTTTAATTGTCACTGGGGTAATCCCTACTTTTGCAGGAGTTGAAGGGGTTGTTGGTGTTGTTGGTTGGTTTGTGCTTGGATTTACAAAAGCACCTCCAAAACCACCACCACCAATACCTCCACCACCACCACCTTGTTCTTCTTGTTGACCAGATTCGTCCTTTTTTGCATATCTGCTATATGCGAACAAACCTAACGCTACAAGACCAGCAGTTATGATATATTTATTTTCCATCAGTTTCTAATTAAATCATTCAAAGTTAATTTTTTTCCGTTTGATGAGTACATAAAGCCATCAAATGCAACAACAACATTTCCACCAGCAGTTCCAGTCATGGGACGAGCATAGTCTTGGACTTGACCTCCACCAGTTGGTGTATCTACACCAGTAATTCCTCCAGATGGTATACTTGCACTTGTTTGGTCTTGTTTACCAACGCTAACAGAAGTACCAGAAGAACTTCCAGTGCCAGTGCCAGTTCCAGTTCCAGTTCCAGTTGTTTTACCCAAATCGGCAGTTGTTAATCCACCAGAAGGCTGACTAACAGAAGCACCAGTTCCCGAACCAGTAGTGCTACCCGATGTGGTCACAGAGGGAGTTGCTGGTTGTGTTGATACCGAAGGGGTTGGAACAAATACCGTTCCTCCCTGTTTCTCAATAATGAGAGTGGTATCTTTCCTATTGCGTAATAGCAAGTAAAGAACGATTACCGCCCCTCCTACTATCAATGTGGTTTTAGTGTTTTTTTCCATTATTTGTCATCTTTTGGCGTTTTGAACATAAAGTACAAAATGCCACTTACTAAAAAAATTGTTGCCAGTGCTTTTTGAGTTTTTGTCATTTTTCTATTGATTAAATGGCTTCAGTTCTATTTGTAATTCTAACTTTTCGTGGTAAAGTAATCGAAGGTGGTGGTGTATTTCTGCTTATAACAAAATCTTCATTTGTAATGTTAGAGCCTTTCTTAAATACGTTTATGCCACCTCCCATGTCAGCAAAATAGTCATCACGACCCATAAAATCCAAGTCATCACCCATTTTCTGAGCCACAATCGTCTGCTTTTTGTCTTCATGATTTGCGAGTTTTAAACCCACAACCAAAAAAACTATACCTGCCATCCAAAATTCTGCTGAGATTTTCATTCTGATTTTATGATTTTGTAAATGAGATAGGTCAGCATTAAAGCACCTGTCAAGAAAATAAACTTGCCTTGTTGCTTACGCTTCAAGTCATCGTCCTTAATAGAATCCGTATCATCTACGATGTTAATGTCTGTGCCTAAAACTAAAGGAAGTTTTTTACCAGTACCCAACTCATCATAAAATAATATTTTACCACCAACGGGTTGTGTATCTGACAATTCAAATACATCACCTTTTTTTTTGGTTACTGCAACGATTCCAATACCACCTAAGTTTAAATCTTTTAATGCTACTACTTTCATCTTAATCTCTTTGAAATACGAAATAATTGATTGCTCCACCTGCTATTGCACCCAGAATACCAGTAACATATAAATTTCTCTTAGAGTACCATCCATAAAATAAGCCAGTAACTAAGCCTATGGCACTTCCTTTAATCGAGGTGCGAAATTTTTCAACAAAAGTATCGTGAGCATCTTGATTGCTCAATTTCTTTATGTTGTCCAAGGCTTCTTGAAACTGGTTCTCCATGATTTATTTTTTACGCATGAAGTAAACGGCAACACCAATTGCAGTAATAACTCCCAAAGAAATTAAAACTACACCAGTAGTGCTTAAACCCTTTGCTGGTGGAGGATTGTTTTGGTTATATGAAGGGTCATTTCTACCTTCTTCCAAGTTGTTTTGAACTTGTTGTGGTGTCTGACCAGTCTTGCTAAAAGCCCAAACTCCAAGTCCTGTTGTTAAAAGACTTTGAACAAACTCTGGGGTAAAATATGAACCGAATCCAGCACCAGATTTTTTTGATGAACCACCTGAAGTTGGATTGCTTTTTGAAGGAGAGGTAATTGGTGCTGGTGCTTTTGGAGCAGAACTTGAAGTTCCAATACCTGCACCAGAGAAATTAACTTCAGTTGAAACGTCATCAAACCTACTCATAGGGAATGAACCTTCAAAGTTTACTTCGTTTGAAACGTCCTTGAAGTTACTCATGGGCATCGCACCATCTTTTGCCAAAGAACCGTGAAATGACAAGTTAGAATTATCGAAAGCACCATCTTGAGCCACCGCAGAATCAAATGACAAATTTGAATTCTTAAATGCACCATCTCTTGCAACTGAACCATCGAACATCAAACTTGAATTTTCAAATGCTCCATCTTGACCAACTGAACCATCAAACATGAGATTTGAATTTTTAAATGCCCCATCTTGACCAACTGAGCCATCAAACATCAAATTTGATTTTCTAAATGCTCCATCTTGACCAACAGAACCATCAAAAGAAATTGTTGCGTTTCCTTCAATTACGGTTTTGGTTGCCAATTGAGCAAATTGTTGTTGAAATGGTTTGCTTTTAGTGATTAAAGTTGCAAATGCTTTATCAATGGTCTGTGACGAAGCCCCATCGGGAATCATAACACCATTTTTACGAATCAAAGCGATAACTTCATTAGGACGACTGTCAATGGTCTTCGCAGTGATGGCGTATAAACTTGAGGATTTTATTTGTGCCATTATTTTTTGTTTACGATTAATGCTACTACAATCAAAGTTGTTGCTAAAAATAGCATTGAATTTGTTTGCATCGCCAGTTTTGTACTATCTGACGCTTGATTTTGTTGTTGGTTGTTCGCTAAAACTGCACTTGAAAGTGTTGCATCAGCACTAAAGAAATTTTCTTCCTTCTTTTTATCCTTGCAAGTACATGGTTTTTCTTCTTTAGGTTCGTTAAAAACTTCAAGAATCAAATCCCTATCTGGATGTAATTTGGCAATTTCTCTTAATGCTGGTTCACCTTCTTGTGCGACCAACATACGAAGGTTATCGCCCATTTTTTTATTGTCAGTAATTCTGTAACCGAATTGCTGAATTACCATTCGTGCCCCTTGAGGATTAGAGCGTGCGATATATTCGTAGATGTTCATGAATTTTTTGTTTTAATAAAAAAAGGGCAAGACGAAACTCGCCTCGCCCTTTTTCGTGTTTGATTGGATTGGATTAACCTACCAACTTAACGGGTTGACTACGCACGATTCCTGGGCTTCCGTATTCACGAGAAACAGGACGACCTGCCAATCCACGAGCCAAGTTGATGTTATCACTTGGGTACAAGTAGATGGTTACGGTGGTAGATGCCAAAATTTGATTAAGAATCAAACCAGTGAAACCGTCAATTTTGTATCCATAACGCATCGCTAACACGGTGGTCTGCAACTGGTATGGGTCGATAGTCGGCACTAACGGCTTTTGAGCCAAGTTACCATTTGCATCTTGCGTAGAAACGCTGATGGTTTGCAATAACTGGTTCTGAGAAGCCGATTGGATGTACGTCAAACCTACGCTATAAGGGTTGTTCATGAACTGATACAACATTTGTTGGTAAGTTACGTTTGGAATAGCACTTGAAATAGTTACGTTACCAATGGTCAAACTTCCGTTAGAGAAACCTGCATTGTTAATGAACGTGAACGAGTTCAAGAACTGGAAAGAACTTACGGCAGAGCCAGTGTTAGCCACTTGGATGATGTAAGGTTGAGAGGTAGGCGCAGCGGCGGGCATAGTGTCGCCATCTGCTCCCATGAAATCATCATTGGCGGTGAAATTGTATCCATCGTCAAAGAAGCCATCAGCACCAAGGAAGCCTTCGTTTGCGTTCGCTTGTGCATCCATTAAATATTTACGAATACTCATAGTATTTATTTTTAAAGTTTTTTTTAGTTTTAAGGTTTAATTTCTGGTGCTGAAGTTCTGGCTTTATCGATTGCCTTTTGAATTTGATTGGCAATCAAAAAAGCGACTACAAAAATTCCAATTTGTTTAACGATAGGAGTTAGTTGTTCCATTTTTTGGTGTGTTTTTCTGTTCCTTACAAATACAGATTTGCAAGTGATTCAAAAATACCTTGCATTAATAGTTAATTAATTACACCTAAATTTTTAAATGAAAATGGAAATGAGTAATTTACTTGAAATTACTTCGTACAATAATGGGATTTGCTGACTTTGCGATGTATTTACTTTAAATACATTTTTTTCAATCTTTCCAATTCATGGTTCATAGCAGATTCGTGTGTCCACTTCTTTTTATTGCCTTCTGAACGAATTTGTAATAATGGAGTAATTGTTTTGCGATAATTTTCTTCTAAATATTGTTTACACGCCTCCTCAAACTTGTTCAAATCTACCTGCCCCATCAAACGCATGTTCTCACAGTCAACATACTGATAGAATCTATCATTCCCTTGAAAAAATTCTTTATTAACCATTAATTCAGTAATCCTAATTAGTTCGTATTTATCTTCATATTTACGTTGGTGTCTTTGGGCACTTTCGGTAATTTTATGAAAACGAAGCCAGTTTATATTCTGCCATACTTTTGGTCCTATACGTCCAATACCTTGGTAATGCAAAATAATGTCTAAATCCCTGTGGCGATTTGTAGCAATCGCCCCCATTAAATCTTGTGGCATCATATCTGAAACAAATCGATTAATATCCTCGATAAGTAATAAACCACCAGTAAAAGTTTCAAGAACAAGATTCAGTGTTGAAGCCAAATCATCCAATCGCATTTTCTTACCATCTGGATGAAAAGGTCTTATTCTTCTTGCTTCTACATGGGGATGAACAGAAAATCGAATCAAATCTTTTACTGCAATTCCCTTAATGTGTTCGTATTCATCGTTTACATCAAGAATCAAGGCTTTTCTTGGCAATATGCCAGAAGCCAAATTACCAATAACATATTGCTCAATTAATTTATTGGTTGTAAATGATTTTCCAACTCCTTTTCGCCCTACGGCAACACCTAATAATGGTTCTCTCATGATGTTTTACGCTTACGTCCACGGGTTGATTTAGTATTATTGGTTTTAGATGCAATTTCTTCCATTTGATTTAAAATAGATGCGTTTCCGAATTTTGGCATTTTTGCTGATGCTTTTGAACGAACTATCGGTTCTTCACTCACTATTGAATTTACAACAGTTGCATCTTGAAATTCTTCCGTCATTTTAATTTCTTCTGGTTCAACAAACTCCCTTTTGGGGGTATTCACTACGGGCTCAGGTTCTTTCTTGGGTTCTTCATAAACTCTTTCTTGGGTTACTGAAGCAGGTGTTGGATTTTCTATTTGAGTATTGACCGCTTGAGGAGGTTGGGTATAACCTGCACTCATTTCCTTCATGCTCCTTATCAACTCTGCATTCTGGCTCTTGATACTAAACACAATGCTTGCCTTCGTAACAATATCTACTATAAAATAGTAACCAAGCAATTGCTCATCAGTCATGCCGATATTACGCTTCATAAATACGCGAAGCATCACAGGTCTTACTTTATCTTTGAACTCGTCACTAACAGTAATTACATCTTTTGTCTGGTTGTTAAATTCTTGCATGTACTCCAAGATGGTCATTGGAGTTCCAGAAACGGGTATTAACAAATTAGGGTCTATTTCACCATCCCTAATCATTTTTTGAACTTTTGAAATATTGAACTGAATCAATTTATTTGCAAAAGACATGACTTGAGTATAACCATCAAGAACTGCTTCAACCATGGCTGAACTCGCAACTCTTTGGTCTTTCTTATCCAAATTTTCTACATAAGGATTTGCACTCGATGGTTCAGAATCTCCTCCCCAAACTTTTCTATCGTCCGCAGGTACTTCATTTTCATTCATACTCGCTTGAAAACCACTTTCTAATTGCTCAAATGATGGTGGAACAATTATAGGTTCTTCAATAGGAGTTGCATCCGAAACCTCTACGTTTGGACGAGTGTATGATTTTTGGTTAACGCTCTCCATTAATGGAGAGAAAGATTCGTTGTTTTGAGATTCAATTCCGAATCCTACTGCTGGATTATTGTCTGCCATTTGTGAAATATTTATACGGGTTGAGTTATGGTGATTTGTTTGAGTCGTTCTCTGGTTTGAGCCAGTTTTTCGTGTATTTTTTGATTAAATGCCGAGTCTTCAGGATAGTTTTCCATGAACATCTTTGCTTTTGAAATTGTGGACATACTACAATGTAAATAGCCACTTAAGTCTTTTAAAGTATAACTATAATCTAAATAGCAAATATAAACCCAAATTGCAAAAGCATATTTTCTGGGATACTTTCTACTTTTACCAAATAGGACTGATATTGGAATAGCAAAACATTCAGAAACCGCTTGAGCAGTCAAATGAATATCGCTTTGCATAAGAGTTGATTTTCTGCCTTTATTGATAATGTTTATTGTTTGAATTACACCTATGTCATTCAGTGAATCCGATAAAACACTAAATAGAGCCTGTATTTGTCGATGAGTCTGTTGCTGTTTTTTCATGTTGTCTAAGTATGATTTTACCTTCTTCACCCCATATTTTGTTTGCCACTATGGTGTGAATCATTTGGTCGCCTTCTGGTTTTAACGAATCTTGTACGAATTTAATAATATTATCCAAATCTGGTTTATTTAAATGCGGTTTACCATCCATCAATTTTTGTTTCTTTTTACTCCATGATTTGGGCATAGGAATTATAAAAGTGCCTTCTAAAATTTCGCCTAAAACGAAACCTTCCATTATTGCATAATCTTGAATCGCGTGTCGAGAAAGACGGTATTTTAATATTTCGGGACGAGGTGGATTGAGCCACTTATCCCGTTGCGTCATTCTGGGCTTACCTATTGGTATCAGATTGAATTCATAGTCCATATTTCGTTGTAAATTCTTTGGATGTATAGACTGCCTTTGCCACCATCATTCCGAAGTCATTATCACTTGGGAAATGGAGTCCTAAAAACAATCTGCTTTGGGCAATGTCGTCTGCTAATCGAGTCAAAAACTCGTACTGGTCTGGATGTCTACTTCCTATAAGTTCTGCCATTACTTTTGCCTCAATGGTATGACCACTGGGATAGGAGGGAGATATTGCAACAAGTGATAATACTGGAAATAATCTTGCTTTATAATATTGTGCTATTTGAAAAGGTCTTGGTCGCTGGTAAGCAAATTTTAACTTGGTAATTAACACCGCTAAATCTTGTATCAACTCATCAATTTCTTCATCATAGTCTTGGTTTAATCTTTTTTTACAAAATGACTTGAATATGGTTACGATGTCCTTATCATAATCCAAATATCTACTGGTAATCGTTGTATTTTTTTGCTCTTCCGAGTTTTGTAATTCAATAAGCATGCGTAATTCGTCTTGTGTCATTTCACAAGAATTGCTTGGAAAAGGATATTGCTTTAATTCTGGCAACAGGAAGTCATAAATCCCTGCTCTCATTAAAGGTAATATTTGGTCTACTGGATTTCCGTAGGTGACATTATCTAACCACTTTTCCATTTATATTTAATTACGCGGCGCGGCGAGTTGGGGTTTGGTTTTTCTCAAGGGCATCTACTCTTAACTTCATTTCTGTCAAGTCTTGGCGGAGTTCCTTATCATCTTGATTCAATCGAACCAAACTTCTTCTGTTCACTACAATTTGCATCACCAAGGATACAATAGTCAAAGAAATAATACCTATCGCAATCCATTGACCCCAATCATGACTACCATCATTATAAGTGTCTGGTGCTACATCACCACCCTCTGCCATTTCTGATGCAGATGGAGTTGGAGTTACCACTGTTGCTGGGTTTGCAAGTTTAGAAGCATTCACGGATGCCGATAAATCTGGTGTCGATGACGCTCCTGTATTTTGTGTGTTTTCCATTTTATACGAATTTTATTTGTTGCCCTCTTCTAATAACTTGTCTGTACTGACCAGACTTCATGTGGTCTTTTAGATTCGGCTTTTCAGTTCCAGCAAACTCTACTTTTGGCTCTTGAGTTGCTAAAACCTCTTCCCTGATTTGATTAATGTCCTGCGAACGTGTTTTATAAATTATACCTACTAACGCACCAGCACCTACAACTGCTAACCCAATTTTGGCTTTCTTTGCCAAATCTCCTTTCACATTGTAAATCACTGAAAGCACCAAAACCCACCACATTGGACTATAAAGATAATTTGCCACGGCAGTTTGCTTCCAATACTTTTCTGGAGTTATTTCGCCATTTTTCCATTTCTCGCGGAGTCTTTTTTCGGTATAATAGTAAATAGCATTCGCAGGTGTCGGAATTATATCCGAAAGTATAAGTCCTACCGCACCAGCGTACAAAACACCAGCACCATATTCCCCTTTTGAGGCATTTAATATTTCCTCAAAAACTTTCTTCATTATTTACTTCCTTTTTCCCATCCTTTGCCAGCAACGTAAGCAACTACATAGATAGTGCCCAAAGTGATTGCCAATCCAATGATTGCAGTTCCGAAATTCATTTTATTATTCATGGTTCTTTTTTTTACTTAAAACAAAATTAATCAATTTTTTGAAATTAGATGGATTACACAGAGGTCGTATCTTATTTATCAGTATCTGAACTATTTGATTCATGACTTGATTCTGTTTTACTTGCTCCAAAATAGTACGAAACTACTAATCCAAGTAAAGTACCGACTACGCCTGCAATAGAATAATAAATGTCTTTTTGGTCTGATGGGAAATCCCAAAAAATAATTGCAAATAGAATTCCAAATCCACAAATTATGATGAAAAACGCTACCAATGAGCGACTATTTCTTGAAAAAGAGTCTAAGTTCATATTTTATTTTTTATAAAGTCTGTAATATTCAAAATCGGATGTTCCACCATCCTTAATGTATAATTGGTACTCGTCCCATAAAGGACCATAAAACTGAAAATTGTCTACTTTTTGCGAAGTATCAATTCCTGCTTCTAACATTTTATTAGCAAATACATCGTTTTGCTTTTTTAAATTAGAAACCTCTGCCTTTGCATCTTCAACTGCCTGTTTTAAATCTGCTTTTTCTTGAACTTTAGCAGTTACTAATTTTTCACCAGCAGATTTTGCAAATGAAGTAACTTGTGATGCCATTTTCAAATTGTTTTCAATGTTTTTTAGCATCGCCTCTATATCGTCAACTGGCTTTTGTTGTATCGCTTGGAGTGGCATGATATTATCTAATGCGATAATTGCTAACATTAAAATAATAAGTTCTTTTTTCATAATTTTTTTACTGTGGTTATAATTCGTAATTCAGTAATTGCCGAAGCAAGAGTTGAATCACTCCTTTTAAGAGCGTAGTTCATTTTGTCAACTTTTGCATCGTACAAATCTAATTTTTTGTTAAGGTTTTCTATTTGGTCTTTATATCCAGATTTCAAGTCTAAATACAAATAACTCACCGCGGCTAACATGCAAAATGCAACCGCGGCTACTGGGTTCTTTTTAAATTGCTCAAAAGAAACTGGTAGTGCCGTTGGTTTTTTTACAGTTGCCATATTAATCTAATTTAGAAGTCTGGTCTAAATCGTTCGAGTTAATCAAAGTATAGGTAAAAAATTTTCCATGGATTTTTTCCGCTTTGAAAATGATTTCCATAAAAGCCAAAAATTCTTTTTCTCTTTTGAATACTTGACACCCTTCCGACCAGTTATTTACATTTACGCTATCTGCACCTGCCTTGTGAATGTTTAATCCAGCAACATCGTTGTAAATCTTACTCTCATCGTAAGTACCATCTTTTAAGTTCCAGTCACGATATACTTTTAATGGTTTACATTGCTTTAAAGCATCGTATTTACCCTGATGCTTGCCAATAGTGAAACTACCTCTATATTGACCTTCTACAAGTCTTGCAGAGCCATCTCCGTTATCAACGGTACAATTCCAAATAGCAAATTTCCATTCACCATTTACTTTATAAGAAAGCGTCATCCAATCATCAAATTGATTGGTTACTCTTTTTCCAGTTGAGCCATTTCGGATACCAATAATGTTAACATTAAATTCTCCATTTTCAAAGTAGGCATGACCCTTTGCCTTCATTGATTTTTCGATGTTTTCTCTTGTTATAATCATAGTATTTACCATAAAAGTTTATCAGCGTACCATCCATTACTATTACGGATGGTTCTATCTTTTTGATGTCTATTTTTGTATGCTTTCCTTCTTTTTTCAGCAGTACCAGTTGGGAATTTTCCCTTTTTTTCCAGTTCCATAAAAGTAGGATAGTCATTATACCCCAAAGCACCAACACTTGCTACTTTGACCATTTGACCTTTTACATTTTTAAAAACATCTATTTTTTTGCCGTTAACCTTTGATGGCTTTACTACAACTCCAAGTTTGTCTGCTTGAGCAAGTGTATATGGGGTTATTCTGTAACTCATGAGTTCTTCAAATAATTGTATCCGTTGTACACAAGTGTAGATACTGACAAAACATAAAGCCCCATTTTCACGGGCTTGGGTAAATCAAATTTGTAAGCGGTGTAAAATAAAAAAGGTGCAACAACAAAAACATCCAATAATCTCACTGGTTGTGGGTCTATCAAAAATTTCTGTTCCTGCACCTTCATAGTTTACTTGTCTTTTGTCGCTCCCAAGGTTACAACCGCGGCTACAATGCCGAGTCCAGCGAGAAGCCAACCCAAACCACCAGATTTTTTCTTGGGTTGATTCAATTTTTCTTGTTCTTCTGCTTCTTTTCTTGCATTTTCTTCCGCTTCCTCTTTGGCTTTTCTTGCTTCTTCATCTGCTTTGGCTTGAGCCGATTCCATTTGAGCCTTTGATTTTCTTGCTCGTTCCTCTGCTTCAGCCTTGGCTTTGTTCTGTGCGTTTCTTTCTTTTTGTTCTTGTTCTCTTCTGGCTCTAATTTTTTCTTGATTTTGTTTTTCTTTCAATTCAGCATCGCGTCTTTCTTTCATTGCTTTTGCTTGCAATTCTTGTTCTAAACGCACTGCATAAGCCCGAATTGATTGAATAACATCTTCTTCGTAATCATTAAAATAATTTACAGAATCTTCGTACTGCTCATGTTTTTCAACGTCTGGTTCTTCCAATGCTTCTAATTCGAGTTTAGCAGAAATCAACTGCTTCTCTAAAAGTGCGTAGGTCTGAACCCTTTTTTGTGTGGGGGCTGGAAGTGCTTCCAAGTCCAAGTCCACTTCGTCCAATAAATCTTGAATTTTTTTCATGTTGTCTATTTTTGAGTTTGCAATTTACTTCTTTTTTTTTATCCAATTATGGCTTTTGCTCTATTAAAAGCATCTCTCCACGATTCGTTTTCTTTCCTAATTTCACTCGCTTTTCTTGAAATTTTTGTCATCTTGCTTTCGCTACGGTCGTATGAAGATGTTCTGCCACCCTTCTTCATTTTTCCTTTGTTTGCTTGTTGCTGACGATACACTTTCGCGGCTACCTTTTTTCCAACTTCTTCGGCTTCTTTCTTGTCGTATGTTTTACCATACTTCTTTTGGAATTCCTTCTTAACGTCATCGCCTTCGTAGTTTTTGGCAACCTTTTTTGCTAAAGCATCAAATCCGATTGCACCGCCATCAGCCATTTTTTTCTTGGCTTGAATCTGGTCTACCATTTCGGCAATTTCTTCCTGTCTTTCTTTGAAATCTTTCAAAGCCTCTTCGTGTTGTGCTGACACAACTTTGTCTGTAACACGGGCAGGACGAGAAGATTTCAAACGGAAGTTCGGGTCTTGAAACATCATGAAAGAGAATGACTTATATCCATCATTATCTTTAGATTTACCACCTTGAGCAGTAGTCACCAAATCGCCCGTTGAGGTTTTATATGTGGTTATATCCCAATCAAAACCTTTGAAGTTGTCAACCATGGTTTTACCAACCCATCCATTAAAACCTTTTCTTATGGTAGTTTTTCCAATTTTCATGTCTGCAACATCATCCGCGATGGGTTTTGCATCTTTCATAATCCAAACACCAGAAACAGTGTTTTTATCGATAATGTTTTTACCTCCAACTACTACTGACACTACATTGTCTTTTGAATAGTATTTACCTTTTTCAGATAGTTTACCGCCTTTTTCCAGAAGGTCATGAACACCACTTAAAACGTGCTTTCCAGCAAACTTGAGTTCTTTTCC
>SXGQ01653838.1_pt1 | contig 26439 bp, 24 predicted proteins | sample 3178371 | NCBI WGS metagenome assembly SXGQ01 (sample SAMN11356859, study PRJNA531348) | freshwater metagenome | isolation source: freshwater sample F1-20 | place: China: Fuxian Lake, Yuxi | collected 2017-12-25 | reverse complement strand
TTTACGATATGATGGTAAAGTTTGTCATTGGGAAAAAGGTGATTTAATGTTAGCTATTTTAATGATTGATGATGATGGCTTAAGAGAGTTTAAGCGATTAGATAATAAGATGCATGAAGGTTTTGATGGTTGGACTAAATATGAAGATATAACTGAAGATGTTTTATATGATAGATTTGATACATCTGTTTTTGGATTTCTTGAAAATGATATGAAGTTTGACTTCTTTATTTATAGAAATGAAAATCTGACAAAGGATGATGTTTTAGATAAAATATTGAAATTTGGTATTGATTCTTTAACTGAAAATGAAAAACTTTTACTTGCTGACAAAAAAATGATTAATCCTTTTGATTGATATTTACTTATGAGAGTTTATAAAATATACACCGGTTTGACAGAAGATCAGTTTTCTGATTTGAATGATATGTTAGATTCATCTGAAGTTTATATGGTAGAGACTTTACAAGACCAGGTATTGAATGTTGATATTGTTGAAAATGGTTTAGTATCATCTTATTTGATTTGTGATGAAAAATCTTTAGATTTTATAGTATCATTATTATATAAGTATGAAGTTAAATTCAAATTAAAAGATATAACTAAGATATTCTTATATGGTCAAGTTACTATTGATGATTTAGACTTTCAAAACTTCTTAAAAGAAAACTTAGATATAGATACAATATTAGATAAAATAAATGAGGTTGGTATAGATTATTTATCTGACTTAGATAAATTTATTTTAAACAAAAAAGTATAAAAAAGAGTTTTTATTTTTAATATATAATTCATATAAAAAAATAAAAACATATTTATGAAATATTTAAAGAAGTTTAATGAAAACTTTTCCACTATCAACGAGAATGTTGAATTACCACAATCTGTAAAAGATGCTTTACAAGATGCGGTTAGTAAAATGTCACCACAAGATATTGAGGCTTTAAGAAAACAACTTGCTGGTGTTACTGAGGAAGAGATTAAAGATGCTGCTGAAGAAGAAGTACAAGCTCAAGTACAAGGTGGGCAAGGTCAATCTCAAGTACAAGGACAAGCTCCGACTAATGAAAATTTTTTGAAAAAGGCTGGTAATTGGATTTCTAGAAATAGAGGAACTATTGGTGCTACCTTACTTGTTGGTGGACTTGCTACTTTAGGTCTTAAAGGAGAACAAGCTGAACATATAACAAATATTTTAAGAGATAATCAAACTCTTGATGTTTTAACAGATCCAGTTTGGTTAGCTGCTTCTATCTCATCACTTTTAGGTCTTGTTGGTATTGGTTCAGCTGTTAGTAGTGGATTTAAAAAGGCTGGTGAGGATGCTAAAATAGCATGGGAAAACAACATGATTAAAAGAGGACTTGCTAAAAAAGACGAAAATGGAGTTTTAGTTAGTTTAAAAACTGGTAAACCACTTGTTTACGCACGTTAATAAAAAGTTAAAAAAAATAAAAAACCTCATCTTAGATGAGGTTTTTTTAATTAATCTCTATTTTGTAAAACAAACTTAATGTCTTTTAATTTATTTCTAGCTTTTTTATTTAAATCTTTATTGATAAACTTATTTCTGATAAAGAAAAATGCTATAAAAGCAAATAAAAAGTTATAGTAGTAAAATTTTAATAAGATTGTACCGATTGTTAAAAGTAAAACTATCGAAGGTGAGCAAAGTAGAATCATTGAAATTGAAAAAACTAAATATTCATTGGTGTAAAGTAACAATTTTTCACAACCATCTTTCATTTTTAAAAGTTCATCTTTAGAGTATTCTGAAAACTTATCTAATAATAACTGATCTTTGTAATTCATGACATTTTGTTTTTATGTTTAACAAATATACAAAAGTTTTTTATTTATCAAAAGAATATTTATAATTTTTTATCATATAAATAAAGATCGTAAACTTTATTACCTTTTACGTTTTTAATACTTTTTAGAACTTCTCCAGTTATCGAATCTAAGACTTTAAAATTTCCTAACTCTTGTCCTTTATCAGTTTTTACTTTAACTGTGTTACCTGGCTGTCCCATAGCTCCTAAAACGGCTATAAAATTATTACCATAAATACTTTTTAAGAAAGATAACCTTAATGTAGATTGATCTTTGGTATTATTTATATAAGTATTATCTTTTGGATTTGTTAAATCTAATTGAGTTTCGGTTTCCTTAACTATAATAGAAGCAAAAGTTCTCTCAGGTGTTCCCATTGTAACTTCTTCTCTATTTACTATTTTATTTTGATTTACTAAGTTCTGTTGATTTCTTCTAATCTCGTTAAAGTCGGCTCTTGCTATAATACCACCTCTCATTCCTTTATCATACATATTATAACCTGATGGTGCTAATCTATAAAATGATCCTGTAAATGTCATCGAAAGTATTCTATCTGTTCTAAATAACCTCCATATCTTATTTATATGACGATTTTGAGAAACAGACCACCCATTTAGGTGCCAACCTCTAAGAAGTGGTTTACCTTTTGCTGATCTACCTAAAACCATTGGGTATATTACTCGCTCATGACCAGCGAAATGACTGTCTTCTTCACCTTTATAGTTTATTAAGAATATCATTCCATATTTAATAGCTTTAATCATTATTTCATCAGAATATTTAATCGGCTCATTAATTGGAATTTTAGCAATATCTTTAACATTTTTCAAACTAAATCTAGGGATAAACTCATTATCCTCAATAAGTTCATAATGTTCTCGAACTACATATTCAACTGGTTTAGTATTATAGTAATCTTTAGTTTGTCTCAAATTCATACTGTATATATTAAATATCATTTTTGTAAATAAAAAAATAATATATAGAATACAAATAAATATTTTAATTATGTCAATTAATAATAGAGAAGACGCTAATAAATACTATCAACAAATAAATGAGTTGATTGATGATTACATGGATAAGTGGAAAATAAGACCTTCAAACCTAAAAAGATATTTACAGCCGGGTTCTGAAAGATTTACTAAATTCTTACAAAGAAATAACTTAAAAGAAGTTAATGGTATTGACCGTGTTCTTTCTGACATTATTGAAGACCGTGTAAATATGGAAGAAGACGGTGTCTTAACATTTGAAAGTTTCAAATTATTTGAGTCTAATGAGTTTAAAGTATCTAATCTAAAGCAATGTCTTTATAAAGGTATTGATAAAGCTGACTTGAATATGGAAAAAGTTTTAGCTGATGTATTTGATACTAATTTAGGTTCAATTGATGTTGTTGATTCCGATAAACACATTTTTAATGTTGATAATTTAAATGTTATTGTTTACTCAAAGGAAGATTTAGAAGTAATTAAGAATAACATAATAGATCATCTTTACGAAGAATTAAAATCTAAAAAAGTATTACTTGGTGGTTTAGTTGAACTACCTTTAAGTAGTATTACTGGTGATGTTGGTTATATAAGATTTTCTATCGGAAGTGAGTTAGATTTAGAATCTGTAATAAGTCATTTATTAGAAGCTGAACACTATGAATCTTTCAATGGTTATGAAATTTGGACTGAGAAAAAGACTACTTTAGAGGACTATCAATAACCAAAACATGTAACATCATGATATAATAATAACTATAATTCGGTTTTCAACTTGAATATATACAAAAAATTAATTAAGTATATGTTATTAAAGTTAGGATCTAAAGGTGATGATGTTAAAAAACTTCAAGAAAAATTAGGATTAAATCCAGATGGTAATTTTGGACCTAATACCGAAAAAACAGTTAAAGACTGGCAATCAAAAAATGGTTTAACCTCTGATGGTGTTGTAGGTGATGCTACTTGGGTTAAATTATTTGGTAATTCAACAACTACTACACAACCAGTAGTTTCAAACGGTACTTTAAAATTAGAAAAACTAAAAGGAGTTATTCCTGATGGTGTTATTGCTCAAATACCTGATACCGCTGCTAAGTTTAATATTACAACTAATCTTAGATTAGCTCATTTTCTTTCTCAATGTGCTCATGAAAGTGGTAATTTTAAATCGGTTTTTGAAAATTTGAATTATTCAGAAAGTGGATTGTTAAATACATTTAAAAAATATTTCACACCTGAACTAGCCAAAAAATATTCTAAAAAACCAGAAATGATAGCATCTAGAGTTTATTCTAATAGAATGGGTAATGGATCAGAAGAAACAAAAGATGGTTGGAAGTTTCGTGGTAGAGGTTATCTACAATGTACTGGTAAATCAAATTATGATTCTTTATCTAAAAAATTTGGAGTTGATTTTTTATCAAATCCTGATTTAATATCTACTGATTATCCACTTTCATCAGCTGGTTGGTTTTTTGATAAAAATAAATTATGGTCTATTTGTGATAAAGGTTCAACTGATGATGTTGTTAAAGAATTAACAAAAAGAATAAATGGTGGTTATTTGGGATTAAATGATAGAATAAAAAAGTTTAATAAGTTTTGGAATTTATTAAAATAAAAAAAGAGAGTCTAACGACTCTCTTTTTGGTTAAAAAGTAATCTATGTTACTTCAGTCCCTAAATATCTAACACAATGTTTAAGACTTAATCCTATTGTTAAATCATTCACATAACAAATATACAAATAATTTTATTATTTACAAATTATTCTTCAAATAAATATTTTAATTTAACATCTCTTACTAAAGATTGTAAATATGAATCACCAATAATATTTTTTAAGTAATTATATATTCTTGACTTACAGAAAAAACCATTATAAACTCTAACATCTCCTTCACTATCAACTCTTCTAAATGATATATGAAGATTTGGTTGTATTCTTAATATTATTACACCACTATCTATATTAAGATAGAAACTTTGTTCAAGTTCTGGTCCATAATTAGCAAAACCTGGTTCGAACCCAAAATTCTTAATAAATCTTAAAACATAATCATATCGATTATATCTACCAATCAATTTAGTTTCTGTATCATAATAAGAAAATCTTGAAGGCATTCCATTAAATTCATTCTCATCACCAATGTAGTAGATATCTTCATCTAAAACTTCTTCAATTTTAGAATCTCTAACTTCTTCAATTGATTTATTATTTCGATTTATAATATTCTTAATACTCTTATCAAAGATAAAATGTATTATACCAGTTTCTTTAGCTAATTCATTACATTCATTTATCAGTGAATTAGGAACTTCACTATTTTCATGATTTAATGTATCTAATTCCTCAACATGTCCATTTTCTTTACTACCATCATTTATCTCAATAGCTTTTGTTCCATCTGGAAGAGTTACTGTGTTAATTTGTAATTCATTACTCATTTTAATAAATAATTTTTTTCATGGTCAAATCTATTTTCTAAGTATTTAGAAAGTATTTGACATTTCTCATACTCTTCTCCTTTTTCAAAGTATGATATCATTTCTTTTATGAAATCTTTAGTATAATGTTTGAAGTTGGTATCGAAATCTTTACCACTTTTTATTCTATTATAATTATCATTAATTAGATAATCATAACTACGTAAAACTTTCATGATTTTACTTTTTTAAGTTATTACTATAATTATTTAAGAATTGTTTTTCATCTTCTGATAATGAATCATAACTCGACTTGCTAATTTTATCTAAGATGTTGTCAATATCAAATTTAGTTTCGTTTTCAGTTACGATTTTATCCATTTCATCTTCTCCACCTAATAGATCATCTATTTGACCAAGAGTATTAGGATTTTGCTTAAACATATTTTGTATTTCTTGTATTCTTAGGTTAAACTCTTCTTTAGAAATTGTCATACCCATAATATTAACAACGTCATTGATTTGTTTATTGAACTTTTTATTGATCTCAATTAATAAATCTGATTTTAGATTATTGTTCTTATCTTTTAGAGAATCAGTTGTATAAATACAATTATTATCCTTAAATATACAAACTACTTGCTTATCCATTAAATAAACAATATTAACTGTATCATACTTTGATATTTTAGTATCAAATATAACTGTTTGATTTACTCTACTAACAAAAACTGTTTTATTTGTTTTTATGTTAGATAACACCTCTCTAAATAAATTGAATATATTTTTAGATATCTCTTTATCTGTCTTTTTATTAATATATTTACCTATTAAGTGATAAGTAACAAGACCCCAAATAATTCCTAAAATAAAAGTTACCATAAATTAATTTTAATGTTTATATGTTATATATATTTTTTCTTATTTTGATTAATAATTCATTAACAAAATTTTGATCTACACTATTTGGTAGATTAGAATTCATAAAAAGTTCATCGATTTCGACAATTTCCTTTTCAACTTCATCAATTAGAGTTTGAAGATCAATCTCACCTCTTCTGATTGAAATTAGATATTGAGCATCATCCCTACGAACATTAATACCTTTTCCTTCAGCAATTTCTCTAGCCATTGACATTAAGCGTTTAGAGTGCATCATGTTCTTACCATCGATTTTTTGACCGTGTGATTTAACATCAACCCATCTTGATTCATTTCTATTTTCTAACCATTCTTCATATGACTTATAATCTTTACAGTGTTCTGAATAACCATCTTTATTGTAAACAATATTACAAATTGGAGTTTCACCTTTTGGGATAGAAGATAAACGAAGAGCATTTGACTCCGCAACATTTTGACCTTCACCAGTTTTAACTAAACCTTTATAACCAAATCCCATTGAGTGTACTTTTTCTTTTCTCCATAATTTAGACTCTTCTCTCCTATGTTCTGGAATTTTATCATTGAAGCAATAGTGATAATCAAAATAAACTGCATAAACATCTTTGGCATTTGGTACATTTACTACACCACAAAACTTTTCATTATATAATTTACCATCTGGTGATTCATCATCTTCGTTCCATTTTTTCCAAGGAATACTCTTCTCTCCATTTATAACATAAACAAAGTCGAGAATATCTTTACGTGTTACTTTATCTTTTTCCCAGTTTTGTTTTTTATTTTGACCTTTTGCCTTTTGAATTTGCATTTTACCATAACCACCAAAAGATTTAGCACAAATCTTAGTGATAAACTTATCTCTATTATTTAAGACTTCATCAAAAATTGGATGTTTATAGATAATACAATCTTCTGGAGTATTAAGTATTTCCAAAATATTTGGATTATTTGAAGATAATAAATCTAAAAACCTTTTTATCTCATATAAAACTATATCGTTTTTATCATCATTTATTTGTTCCTTATATCCTAAACCTAATATATCATCAATTGATTGTATATAAACCCCTGTAAAATCAACATCGGAACTTTCTATATTTGTCCCATATGCATGAGAGCCTCTTATTGTTAATATAAGTGGTATTGCACCGCTTGATTTAAACTCTATTAGGTTTAACAGCTCATACTTATAATTTTTTACCGTCATAATTTTCTAATTTTTTAATTTTCTCCCAATAAATAAGTATATTTTTACACTCTACAAAGATAGTATTTAACTTTAATAAATCAAAGTTATATGTTTCTAATTTTGATTTTGATTTTTCGTATGGTGTTGCGGGTCCGTTTTCATCTGGATTTATATCATCAAGTTTATAGTGCCATGGCCCATTGTATTCTAAGACTAATACAATTTTATTATTATCATCAACTACAACTAAATCATAACTAAAATATTTTTTTTTACCATCTATAACGACACATTTAAAATATTCTTTATTATTTATACCACCACCTTTAAAATAACATTTATTTTCATCGATATTATTTTCATTTATATACGACCTTATGTATTTTTCCGCACTTTTTGAAGAGTAAGCACCTAATACACCAGGATTTTCAACTCCATATTTATTTTTACATATTTTTTTAAAATTCTCATAATTTTCTTTATTTCTTAGATAATACCTAAATGAATCAGTTGGTATATATGAGTTGTTTTTCCTTCTTGTCTTTACAATATTTATAGATACTTTTTTGTAAAATTCAGAACCTCTTTCGTAATTCGTATATCTATTTGAACATTTTTGTGAGCAATATAAATTAAATATATTGCTACTTAATGATGATGTATTAAATTTGGTAATATCTTTTCCACATCTACATATTTGATAACTTTTTATGTCATTTAATATACATTTTATTCTATTTTTAATTTTTTCATCATTTGGTAAAAAATTAGAATGATATTTTATATTTTGTATTAAGTTTAATAAGTCTTTTTTGATTATTAAATCATAATTTGATATCGATGGGTCTATATTACCATTTTTTAATAATATATTATTCCTTATTTCTTTTTTGATAACATCTATTTTCATATTATCCATTTAAATTAAATATTCTATTTTGAAAAAATCAAAATAAAGTATTAAGAATTTAATATATAACAAAAAAGAATAATTATATGGCAGGAACTTCAAGTTATGTAAATCCTCCTATTTCGGCTGATTATAGGTTCACAGTTGTTGATTTATTAACTGTTTTACCTGATAATGCTGCTAATTTAATCGATGCGAAAGATATTCGAGACTCTATTTGGACTCTTTGGAATAGAATAGAAGATGTTGAGATAACAGCTTCTCAATCACTATCATCAAATACTAATTATATTAGAAATACTCCTACACAACTTGTAGTTGGTGGAGCCGCAACTGGAACAACTTTTAGTGGAACTATTCAAGATGCTTTAGATAAAATTTTATATCCGTATGTAGCACAAACACACGTATTCTCAGCTTCAAATAATTCTAGACAATTTGGATCATCAACTTCGGTTACATTAAGTTGGACAGTTATTAAAAATAGTGATTCAATAGTTTCTATAACAGTTGATGGAACTTCAGTTTCACCTACTGGTGCTAGTCAATCAGGTACGATAGCAACAACTGCTACACATAGTTCATCACCTAGTGGTGTTAATCAAGTTCAAATTTACACATTTTCAACATCTGATGGTACTACATCATTGAGTACAACTGCTTCAGTAACATGGTCTAATAAAAGATATTGGGGATTTATGGATTTAACTGCATGTGCACCATCTAATCCTGATTTAACATTAACACCTGGATCATCAGCAGCGGTTGGTTCTTTTATTACAGATGCTAAGATAAAGGGTATGACTGGTGCTGGAGTTGGTTCTGGTGGTGAATTATCAACATCTATTGGTAGAACTTATACTAATATAAACGCTAGTGGATACTATTTATGTTTTGCGTGGCCAACTTTATTTGGAACACCTTCTTTTTATGTTGGTGGATTTAATAATACAGCATTTACTAAAGTTAGAAGTAATAGTGCATTTTCGAATGAATTCGGATTTACTGGGACAAACTATGATGTTTGGATTAGTAATACTGCTTATAATTCACAAACAACGGTGGTAATAAGTTAAAAATAATTTAAAAAAATATGAGTTTAAATACGGGTACATTAGTAGGAGCGACGATTAGACCAATTGATTCAGCAGATTTAATCTCTACTGCTTGGGATAATGAAATAAGAGGTGGTCATCATGCTTATGCTACACTTTCTGAAAGAAATGCTATAATTATTCAGAGAAGATCCTGGGGTATGTTATGTACTGTTTATAATGATGGTGGTAATAATGGTACTTATCAATTAAAGTATGGTTATAGTAACACTACTATAACTGATAACAATAACTGGATACCTTTTACAGGTGGTTCTGGTGGTGGTAGTGAATATTGGATTGATCCTGTTTTATCGGTACTTTTGAGTGAGCCGGCCTCACCAACTAATGGTGATAGATATATAGCTGGGTTGAATAATACAGATACTTTAACTGGATCAAATTGGTCATCATATACAGGTGGATATATTGTTCAGTGGAATAATACTTTATCTGATTGGGATAAAACATCTCCAAAAAATGGATATACGGTTAGAGTTCAAAATGAAGATGATGCTCTTTATAGATATGAGGGAACATACTCAACTGGTAAATGGGTAAAGGAGTATGTTAGTCAGATTCTTAGTTTAACAGCTAGTAGTTCAAATGGTGTTACTTATACATCAACATCACTTCCTAATTTATTTTCATATGAAAGAAATCAAGTTTATTTAACAGTTTTTTCGGCTACCAACTCAGGTACTTCATCAGTTACATTGAATATTAATAATTTGGGTGCTAAATCTGTTAAAAAACAAACATCAGCTGGATTAGATGATCTTTTAGTTGGTGAGTTGAATATGGAAACTGTTTATACTTTAATTTATGATGGTACTAACTTTAGAGTTAATAAGCCATTTAGTAATGCTCCGTTTGATATTAAATGGAGAATTAGAAGTAATGAAGTTGTTCAAGTTCCTGACTATAATGAGTACTTAATATATGGTGATTTAACTGTTGAAGGTAGATTAGATATTGATACTTATGGTAAAGTAGTTATTCTTAATGGTGCTTTAGATATCAATGGTGGTACTGTTTCTAACTCAGGTAATGTACAATTAGTTGATGTTTCGTTAGGTACTAATAAATATACAGCTACACAATCTATGACATCTACTGTTACTTACACAATAACACATGGATTGAATACCCCAAGTATAATGGTTAATGCTTGGAATGAGATTACTGGTGATCAAATAACTACTGGTACATTGGGTACTATTACAATAGTGAAGACTTCTAACAATGCGATTGATGTTACATCAAGTTCGACTTTAGCAAATGTCCGATTTGTTATTATATCTTAATAAAAAAACCCTCTGATTAAGAGGGTTTTTTTTATTTAAAAGATAAAATTGTATCTATATTTTCTTTTGAGAATCCATTCAGTGGTTTACCACCATCTTTTAGATAATTATTATATAATTCATTATACTCATCCTCTGTATAAAATTTGTTATCTAAATCACTGTAAACAACATTTGTATCATGTGAATTTATAGTTTTATTTTGTAATTTGGTATCACCATATGCTGGACCAACTGGACCAATAAATTCGGTCCCAGAAAGTTCTTCGTTTATAAAATCTTTAAATTTTTTAATCATTATCATCTTCTATTTTTTCATAATACTCATCTTGTTCTTGTAATGAATATTGATCTTTCTTATGATTATATATTAAATTATAAAGGAACTTATCTTCCAAAATGAATGTTTCATCTCCTTTTAAGTGTAAAGTACATTCATCTTCTTCAAAATCATTTTCAATATCAACTATTTTAAGTCCTATTTTACCATCTCTATCATGTAGATCGCAAATAACTTTCATATTCTTCTCTAAAAGATCTTTAACTCTACTATAAGTAGAATTTTTAGAAAGAAACATAAAATCTTTCATGTCTTCTTCTCTTGTATCTTGGTATAGATTTAGGAAATTAATCTCTTTATCAGATAGTTTTTTCTTACTATTGATTTTATCCAAGATTCTATTAAGCTCTATCTCCTTGATAGATTCGCCTAATAAGTAATACTTAATTAGTTTTTTAATTTTCATATCTTTTACCTCCATTATATATATTAAAGACGGGTTTTAATTTTATATATAGTATATAATAAAACTTATATAATATAATGGATCAGAAGTTACTGGATGCGTTAAATAATTTATCATTTGCTTTAGAGGAGATAGCTGATTCTCTTAAAGAAAGAAAGGGTGCTAAATCGGATACTACGACAGCTCTCCAATCAGGAAACTTTTCCAAAACGATAAATCAAATTAATGTCGGTATTAAATCAATTAAAAAAGATACTGAAAAGATATTAAAACAACAAAAAACTATTTTAGAACTTTCTAAAAAGAAACAATCTGATAAAAAAACAGATGCTTTTGAATCAGATCCTAAAAAGGAAAGTTCAATAAAGAAAGGTGTTACTAGTATATTATTAATAGCAGCTGGTGTTTTAGCAATTGGTTTGGCATTTAAATTAGTTGGTAAAGTTGACTTTTTATCAGTTATTGCTTTGGGTATTGGTATTTATTCAGTTGCGGTCGCTTTTGAGAAAATAGGTAGATTGAAAGATCTAAGTTGGAGAAAAGTCTTTATGATTTCTTCTATAATGCCTTTAATGGGTATGGGTATTTATTTGGCTTCTAAATTTATGGGTAGAATAACTCCAATGAGTGTAGGACAGATAATTGCTGCTATTGGAATTGCTACTGCGTTTTACTTTATGGCTCCTGTTATAACATCTATGATGGATGCTATGATGAATAGTAAAGAGATAACATTACCTAATGGTAAAAAGATTAAAAGTTCTAAATTTGATATGGGTAGGCTTAAGGCAACTATGGTTGCTTTACCTATTTTGATGGTTGCTATGGCGATGGGTATAATGTTATCATCTAGAGTATTGGCTGGTGTTAAACCTATGGGTCTTGGACAGATAATAACATCAATTGCGATCGCTGGTATGTTTGCTTTGGCTGCTAGTGGTGTTAAAGGATTGATACATGCGTTGACCGAAGAAAATGAGGTTAAGGGTAAAGGAGGTTTTAAGACTAAGTCTATGGATATGTCTAAATTAGCTAAAATAATTCCTTTCTTACCTCTTGTGATGTTAGCAATTGCGGTTGGTATCACACTATCTTCATATGTATTGTCGGCTATCAAACCAATTGGATTGGGACAAGCAATAACTGCGATTTTAATTGCTGGTATGTTCGCCGTGGTTTCTTGGGGTATTGCTAAAATGATAACGGCTTTATCTCAGATTAAAGATCCGGCTCAGATGAAGAAGATGGTGATGTACATACCATTGATTCTTCCAGCGATTGCTTTGGCAATTGCCGCTTCATCTTGGGTGTTATCTTTAACTAAGCCTATAACACTTGGTCAATTTTTAACTGGTTTAGCTATATCTATAATGTTTATTGCTTTTAGTGTTACTTTATTAATATTGGCGAAGGCTAACTTATTTGGTAAAATACAAAAAAAGGATATTATTATGATTCCTTTGATGTTTGCCGCTTTGTCATTAGCTATAATGTTATCATCTTGGATATTATCTGTTTCAGCTGTTATAACACTTGGTAGATCTTTGGAGATTTTAGCATTCTCGGTTGTTTTATGTATCGCTGTTATAGTAGTTGCTTTAACTGCGTTAATTATTACTAAGATAGGTGATGTAAAGATGTATGCTAAAGCTGGTGTTTCGATAGCAATATTAGCTGCTACAATAATGTTTGCTTCTTTATTAATAGATAAAGGTAAATATAATAAATATCCGGGTTGGAGATGGTCATTATTTGTAGGTTTGTCATTAGTTATATTTGGTGGAGTTTCTTGGGCTTTAATGAAGATTGGTAGTGTGAGTACTTATATTAAAGGTGCGGTTGCTATACTGGTTGTGGCTGCTACTATAATGGCCACTTCACATATATTAGGTATTGGTAAATATACTAAATATCCAACTATTAAATGGACGTTAGGTGTTGCCTTGGCATTGGCTTTATTTGGAGTTGGTGCGGTCTTATTAGGTACACAGGTTATGAATCCACTCTTCTATGGTGGTCTTGGTGTTATGTTATTAGTTGCTGCTACGGTCGTTGCTGCTTCACATTTATTAGGTCTTGGTAATTATAAGAAGTATCCAACTGTCGCTTGGGGTAAAGGAGTTGGATTGGCATTGGCTGCTTTTGGAGTTGGTGCTACATTATTAGGATTCCAGGTTATGAATCCATTATTTTATGGTGGTCTTGGTGTTATGTTATTAGTTGCCGGTACGGTTGTGGCGGCTTCTCATATTTTGAATAAAGGTAATTACAAAAAATATCCAACTGTTGCTTGGGGTAAAGGAGTTGGATTGGCATTGGCTGGTTTTGCTGTTGGTGCGACATTATTAGGATTCCAAGTATTGAATCCATTCTTTGGTTCAGGTCTTAAAAAGATTAAACAAGTCGCTCAAAATATAGTTGATACTTCGTTTATTTTATCAAAAGGTAATTGGAAATCATATCCTGATACTAAATGGGCTAAAGGCGTTTCAGCGATATTTAAAGAAATGAGTCCGGTGTTTTCGATTATATCTAAATACGATGGTATTTTAAGTAGTTTTGATGATATAATGTCTGGTATGATGAAGGTTGGATTTGGGATGGTATCCTTATCAATATTGTTTGAAGACTCTAATAGATGGAAATATCCACCAATTAAATGGGCTGGTGGGGTTGCTGGTAATGTTATAAAATTTGTTGATATATCTAACTATGTTAATAATAAATTAGATTTCTTTGCGGGTGATAAAGTTACTGAAATAGTTGCTCAAATGGCTATTACAGCTGCTATTATCAAAAAACATGAGAAAGATTTTAGATTTAGTATACCGGAATCATTTATTAAGAATTTGTCTGGTAATCTAAAAGGTTATGTTAAATTGGATAGGGAAATCGAGGCTCTTCAATCTAAGGATAAAGGTGTACTTAGATCAGCTTTTGACTTTGTTAAAACACAGGTTTTAGGTGCTATTGGTAAAGTACCGGAGAGTTCGGTTAATAAAGTGTTGAAGCAATTGATAGTTACAGCTTCTTTGATTTCTAGTAATAGAAAAAGTTTTGATTCTAGAATACCTTTAGATTATGTTAAAAACTTAGGTGTTAATTTAAAGGGATATGCTATTCTGAGTAAGGAATTGGAAAAAATTATGACTATTGAAGAGAAGAAATCTATCTCATTAGGAATACTTGGTAGTATTAACTACACATCAACAAGAATGGTTGATTTATCATCTGTTAATAGAGTTGCTCAGCAAATGGTTATAACTGCTAAAATTATGTCAACCGGTGCTAAGTATATGAAGGAAAACATCAATCCTAATTATATGAAGAATCTTTCGTCAAATTTACTTTGGTACGCAAGATTATCTAGAGAGTTAAGAAAGGAACAAACAATTTCTAATTTTGTTAAAAATATGGCTTTTGGTGATCCGATTTCAAATGCGGCTAGTGGTATGGTTAAATTGGCTAAGGCTTACGATAGATTGTCAATTTCGATAGGAAGATTAGGTGGAGCTATGAAACTATTAGACGCTAATAAATTGAAACAGTTTAGAGGATTAACTGCGAATGTAGCTGTATTATCAGCACTTGATAGTAAGATGTTTGATAATATGTTACAAGTTCTTGAAAGTAGATCTAGTGTTTTTGCTAAAATACTTAAAGATGAGTCTGGTGTGATGGATAAAATGGGTGGTGCTTCTAAAAGACCTCAAGTTGGTGCTGGTGCTAGTAAAAGAGAAAGTGGTTCTAAGGAGAAAAAAGGTAAACATGGTGATCTAAATAGACAAATGGATATTTTGATTGAATTGATGGCGAATATAGTAGGTAATGTTGGTGATGGATCTACATTAGATAGTGTATTGAAAAGATCTTTAGCCTCAAGATCTAGTTCTGGTGGACCTAACTCTGGTTCTAAGAAGAAGAAGAAGTAAACTTTGAATATATAATCTCATATAATTTATTATGAAAAATATATCATTTTTTAAGAAATTAAAACTATTTCGTTTTTATAGAAAAGTTCTTAATGATAATAGAAATCAGTTAGAGCAAAAATTTGGATTAAGAATAGATAGATCTTATAGAGTCTATACAGTCTTAAATATTCCAGAAGAAATTATTGGTGAAGCATATACTCTTAAAAAGTCTGATGTTGATAGAATATCAGAAGCTTATATAAAAGAATATACGAGAGAGTTAAGTCAGTTTCTAGGTACGTTGGGTGTTGGTGAGTTGTGTGATTTCTATGAAATGAAGAAAGTTGATAAATTTTCTTGGTTATTGGTAATGGGTTATTCTTTATTTAGAAGTAATGAATGGTATGATAAATTGAGATTTAGATATTTACCAATATCTGTTATTAGCTCAATAATAATTGGTCTTTTAATATATTTTTTATAAACTTTTTACTTATTGTTATTTATAAATAAAAAACGTAAATTAAATATGGCAAAAGAAGCTAAAGAAACCTATTATGATGTAGATTCTTCAACTGAAGAATTATTTATGGATGTTTTTAATAAGAAATCATTTCCTATTAATGTTAAAATCCTATTTCAAGGAAACTCAAAACAAAAACAACTAATTAAAGTGTCTAAAATTCCAGATCAATATGTTTTTTCTCTTGGAAAAGAATTATTAATCTCTATTAATGAAGATTTATTAAATGTTTTTGATGATGAATCAATCACTATTTTAATTGAACAAGAAATTGATAAAATAAATATCAATATGGAGAGTGGTAAAATTAAATTAGTTGGAACTGATTTAAACACATTTTCTTCAATTGTTAATAAGTATGGTGTTGAAAAAGTAGCAAGAGCTAATAAAGTAGAAGAATTATATCACGAGCAAAAAGCAGATGCTCAAGGTGACGAAGAATTTATTATTTAATTATGAGTATTTCAAATAGATACATAACAGCTTTGAAAAAAAGATATGAAGCTGAGATGGCAGAAGCTGAGGCTAATTTAGGATTGTATTTATCCAGTAATAACTTAGCAGCAATCGGTGAACATTCTGATTTAATGGAAGAGCATGATAAGTGGATTGAAAAATACACAAATGCTAAAGATAAGTTAGAAACACTTAAATCGTTAAATTTTAACAACGATGATAATCAAAAAATCAACAGTTAAACTGTAAAAAAATAAAAAATAAACAATGAATATTGAAACAAATGTTGTAAAACCTGAAATTTCATTTTTTGAGAATGAAACTGAAAATTTACTAATTACTCCTTTTTATGAGTCTGAATTAGATTCTAAAATTAGAAACATTGAAAACTTTATTACATCTAACGATGGTAAAGGTTTGTCAGAAGATGAGCAAGATGCTATTTATAAAGGAGCACAAGAATTGTGGATGGCTTATGCTAACTCGTTGAAAGATGCTAAGTATAACTTTCATTTAAATAGACCACAATGGAAATTTGTAACTGATTTAGTTCTTTCTAAATTAGAATATGATGTGAATACTGTTTTCTTTGCTATTGAGTTAACTGAACTTCTAGGTTCAATGAAAGATGCTAAATTTATTGATGATAATCAATTAGTTCCTTTCCCAGTTAATGCAACTGAGATAACTTATATTTATCATTTAATATCTAAACATAAGGTTAAGGGTCTTACTAAAGAAGCTTATTTGTTTTCTGAAGTATTAAAAAGAATTGGTGCTATTTCTAAAGTATTCAATTACTATGATACTTGTGGTAAAAACTTATCAACTGATATTCAAAATTGGGTTACTACTTTTGAAGAAGGTGTTAGTTTTGAAAACACAGTTAATGAAACTGAAATTACTGAATAATAATTAGTAATTTAATAAAAAAACCTCTTAAAATTTTTTAAGAGGTTTTTTTATTTTTAGTATATTGGTTCAATTGGTTCGAATGGACCTATTGGTTCGATATATTTGATTGGATCAGCTAAGTCTTTAAGAGTTCTTATCTCATAATTCTTTTTATCCCTATAAACTGCTCCATATCCATTATCAGATGTTACTTCTATAACAACAAATGGATCTATATTAGCATCAATTGTGAAGTTGAATGGTAATAAATTATCACCTTTTCTAAATTCATTTAACACTTGAACTGGTTCAAAATCTATCATCTTCCACTCAGTTATGTTTACCCAGTTCGCATTATCTCCTTGATCTAAAAGTGGTGGATTTGTAGATTGAGTTGATCCTAAACCACTATAAGAATAATATTCTCTGTTATATTCAATTATAGTTGCTACTTCATATGTGGTGTTAACATTCCAAGGTATTACATCTTCATATTTTCTCGGGCTTGATATTTTATTATTATCTATAAATGATTCATATATTTTTCCATAGTAGATAACTTTATCACCTTTAGCATATGTAGTAAATGGTGCCCATTCCTTATATGTTTTATATGTTCTAACTCTTATATCGAAACAGTCAGGTGTTTCTAATAAAGATAAATATTCATTATTTGGTTTAGATGGAGTTGATAATCCAAATGGATTCTTATCAGCACCAAGTCCATCTATTATAGAGTATAAGTCTATTACACAATTATAAACAGTTGATCCACTATTTACGGGTAATAAATAAGCCTCATTTAATTTAAATGTTATTGGTGTCATATTTTGCTTCATGTTAAAAATAGTTAAATCATTAACTTTATGAGTTATCTGAGTTCCACCTGTAAAATATGCTTTACCTGTTATATCTAATATTCTATGAGTTAATGGAATTATATTCTTTTTTAGCCAAAATTTTAATCCTTGTAACTTAATTGTTATCTCATCTAAACTATAATTTAGAACATTATTACCTTCTTTATCTGTAATTGAGAATGTTAGATTAAATAGATTTGTATATTCATACTTTTCATTTGGTAAAGTGTGTTTGATAAAATCACTCTCATTCCATCCTTCTACTGTGTTATCAAAAATATCAGGAATTTCAACTTTAAATAACTTTAAGAAGTTTTCTGATGTTTGATCAATGTTTCTATAATATTCATTCAATTGAAGTTCATTATAACCAAAGAAGTTTATAGCATTTATAATGGATTTATAAGAACCGATATATGGATATATAACATTTTTAACTAAAAGCATCTCTTTTCTCTTCTTATTTAAGAAGTTCCAGTCAATACCACCTTCTAGTATGTCATAGTCTTTAAAAATAAATATCTCATTTGGTCCTATATTTTTACCAATATTTGATAACTCTGTTTTATATCTAATATCTTCAATCTCTGTTTGTCCATAAGTTAAAAATCTAGCTATCTCTCTATCTATAACTTGGAATGTTGCTTTTAAATAAGTTATATCTCCACTTTTTGGATAATCTGGTATAACGGTTGACTCATTAATCATGAAATCATTCTCAATGTCTATAAAATCTAAAACCAAAGATTTTCCAAAGACTTGTCTTATTTTAAATAAACTACCATTATTATAAGATATGTATTGATTTTTTGTATTTGTCATATCTTTTAAATAGATAGCTAATCTTTGACCAGGTGATAATTCTTTATCATTGAAATACTCAGTTGATTCTGGATTTAATGTTATCACAGCTCTTTTATCTGTGTCAAATTGTGATGCTGTTCCAAGTATTTCAAAATTAACTACTACGTCATTTGTTGGTGTACTTGTTATACTAAATTCAATATCTTCTTGTTTAAATAATTGTAAAACAGATCTAACCGCGCCTTCATCTTCTGATTTATAACCTAAGAATAGTTCTAAAGATTTGGCTTTAGAAGATGTTGAATATTCATCATCTATATAATCCAATGTGTATTCAACTCGATCAAATATTGTTTGTTGATGTTGTGGAGATCCAATTTTAGTTAAATCTCTATTTGGATATTTATTTAATGGTGTTTCTAATAAAGGTTTTGGTCCTGTATAAACATATGATCCCGTTTTCTCTAATTGATCTCCTGATATATCATACATAAAGAACTCTGGTGCGTTATCAGACATCCATTCATAGTAGTAAACAACTGGAACTTCTCCATTAAATTTCTCTCTAGGTCTTCTAACATACTCTCTTGTTTTTAACCACAATTCATCTCTTTGTGAATATTCAGGATCTAAAGTTCCGTACATGTTTTCAATGAACGCTTCGTTTGTTTCACTTGAGTAATTTATTTCACTTAGTATTGTAGGTACTACTTCTATTACCGAGTTTATAGTCGGTTGTATTGCCCAAATAGATCTTCTCTCAGGGTTGTATATTATTTTTGTAGTTTGTGTGCCAACTGGTTGATTATGTATTACCTGACCATTTATAGGATTTAAAACAAAAATAGAGTTTAGTACTTGTGATGATATGTATAAGCTAGCATCAAATTGATTTAAAGCTAGATAACCATATGATCCAATATCAGAATTAATTGTTACTGTGTCGTTTGTTAAATCGAGTGATATGAATCTTTTACTTGGATCTGTTAAGTTCATCTCACCAGTTAAGTTATTGAATAATATATCAGTGAATGAACTATTTGTAACAGATGTTATAGAGTATGTTAATCCATTATCAATTCTATATAGATTCTCTCCATATACATAAATTGACTCTTTTACTGGCTCATAAAATATAGAATGTGTCAATCCAGGAATAGCATATGTGGTTTGTACAACTCTTGTTGATCCATCTATTCGTATTACGAAATTAGCATCAGTTGTTACATACATATCCTTTTCAAAATCATTGAAGACCATTTTACCAGTCATCGTGTCTGATGCTGATGGTGTTGTTAATGTTTTTACAAATGTATTTAAGTAATCGTATATGTCTATTGTTGGACTATTTGAATATGATATGTAAATGTCACCATTGTATGGATTTATTGCCATATCTTTCGCATTATTTGTTAATGTTATTGATTTTACTATATTATTTAATAGTGGATCTATAATCCAAATTTTATTTTGAGATAAACAATATAGATAGTTATTATAAGTATTGAAATCCATTTTAATTGGATTTACATTACTAGTTAAAGTTATAGTTTTAACATGTATGTATAGGAAGGCATCCATTACTATTAAATTATCACCAAATAAATAAACGTAGTTTGAAAGTTGTAGATATTTTAAGTCTACTAAATTTGTAGCACCTAAATCTACACCTAAATTAATAGAGTTAGCTTCGTAAGTGGTTGTATTGTATGATAATCCAAACATAACTTGATCGAATTGACCGGTGTTAAATGGACCACCACTTCCAGTTACGCCTGGTATATAACAAGCAGTTGCTCCAAATCCTAAGTCGAATGCTAATGTGGTGTATGCTGATGAGTTACAAATTGAACTGGTTAATCCCCAGAAAGGACCTTGGTAACTTAAATTCATTACACCTGGATCTAAAAACTCAATATTGTATTCTTGATTATTATATGGAAAGTTGGTGTTATTTATAGCTACTACCATTCCCGTTGCAAATCCAAGATTTTCGAATGAAAATGTTGAAGTTGTTGGTAAATATATTTCGTTAGAAGAAATTAAACAACCCATATTACCTTTTAGTTTTCTGGTTATAGAGTAGTCTTCAGCCCCTGGTATTTGAACTTTTCCAGTACTGATTGAATATTTAAATATTCTATCTAATCTTTTTAGATCAAATTTTAATAAATTATTAATATTCGTTACAACTATGCCCATATCCAGTAATACTTCTGAATGTGTCTCAACCCAATCTTTTAAAGTTGCTGGTATATCAACTGGTTTATATGCAGATTGTGTCGATGAATATGTTCCATATTTTGTTTCTTGGTCATATTTTTTATTGTTTATATCAATCGATAAATATGGTCCAAATGAAGCAGATGATCCAAACAAAACTCTTGAATGTTCTATGAAAAAGTTTGCGGTTGATCCTACTTCAACTCTTTCTAATTCTAAAGGAACATTTGGATAAAAACTTTTTAAAACTATACCATTGTAAAATGGTGATGTAAAACTACCTAAGTAGGCTAGTTCAGCAATAATACCTAATGTATATAACTTAACATAATTTCTAGTCAACCAAGCTCTTAAAGTTCTATCAATGGTTCTTTCCATATCAGGTGCTGCACCTGAATAAACCCAAGCAACCTCTTCTTCATAAACTTGTTTATTTATAATTAGTTTTATGCCATATTCATCAATATCAGTGAAAACTATATTATATTTAAAGTTCTCGGAATAATCATAGTTTAATTCATAATTAAGATTTTCTCTTACTTCAACTAATCTTTCATTTGTTTGATATTCTTGACCAATTGAATAAGTTGGTCCAATCTTAGTATGATAAAAGTTTACTATCGCATATTTACTCGGATACATTAGATCCGCTTTTAAACTACCATTCTTATAATAAAGATCGATATTAAAAGCTTTTAAATCATCTTTGAATTTTTCAGATGCTGATGAGAGTGTGGCTTTTGTACTTTGAGTCCATCCATATTCAAAGTAAACTTTATCTGTTGTTAAATAAATTTGACACAATGGTAATTGCTCACTTGATGTCACATCATCAACTTTTATATAAGTTTGTTTACCCCAATTAGGTGATGTTTCAGGTGTTATATAATTTAAAGAACCCGCAAAACTTTGAGTATATGCTATTAAACACTCATAGACTTTATTATTAAATATAACTTGAGATTGTGTTCCATAATAAGTCATCTGTGAGTTACCAACAAATGATGGAATTGGAGCAACACGTAAAAAGTTTGAGTTTACTACCGATCCCTCAATTTTAAATTCTCGACCAGGTTTTAATATTTTTGGTATTTCTTTATCTTGATCAAAATATAATCTACTTTGATTGTCTATCAACAAACCACCTTGATATATTATTTGTAAATCGGTTCTTGAAATAACTTCAATTATCAATTTTGAATTAGTCGGTATGTCGGAAGTTGAATATTCAAAGTGTATGGCATCTGTTAAGTTATCTCTTAAAACAGTTATTAGACCATCATTTTTCTCAGTACCTACAATATTTAATTTTTTACCTGGATAATACTTATCATAGAAATCCGGTTCTGACCATTCTGATATTTTATTATTAAATTGTGAGTCTATATAATTATAAACACCTACTGTATTTAGACCCTTAATCGTTACATCAGTATATGAAGATGTTGCTGAATAAACTGAATAATAATCATTTTCAAACGTTGCATTATCAACAGATGATAAGATCATTATTGCATTTTTCTTCGATCCAACAACAACATAAGTTTTTTTAACATCAGTAAACTCTAAAAATGATTTGTTAAAAACAATAAATGTTCCAATTGGGTATAAATTCTCAAAGTTATCACCATAGATCCACTTAGAATAAAAATTATAATCATTATTTATAGGTTCTATCGATTTTACAGATTGTGTTAATCCATTAGTTCCATAAAAATGTAAACCATACTCATTGAATAATTGAAATTTATTCAATGTCAATTCACCTGGGGATTCAAATTCGAATGATGGAACTTTTTCCATCATGTATAAACCATATGTTTTGTATATATCAGATGAACTTTGGTGAAATAAGATATCACCTTCAAATCTGTCTGTTGTTTCGTTATAGCTAAAATTTAAACTACCACCCTCTTTATCGAAGAATATTAGATTCTTATGATTAGACATTTATATTTAATACTTTTTGGTATATATTAAAAAAACATTTCTTTGATAACCAATTTTAATATATACAGTTATAAAAATTATTTAATATTATGAGAATTCGTAAGTTTAATGAAAATAAAAAAGAAGAAGATAATCCTGCTTCTGGTTTTGATACTAAGTCATTGGAGCCAACTAAAGATGATTTAATTGGATTTGTAAGTGATTACGAAGAAGTTAAAGACAAAGAAGTAAAGAAAATCAAAAAAGAAATTCAAAATGATGGTGGTACACCAGGTTTGAAAAGAGCTATCAAAAAATTTGAAGATTTTTCAATTGAGATATACTCAAGCGATGTTGAAGATAATTCTAACACTGGATGTGGATGTTGTCCTAAGTGTACTGGTGAAATGGATTGTAAATGTTGTCCAGAGTGTAGTTGTTCCGAAGAAGAATATTGTGACTCTTGTGGTAGAGTAGTTAGTTTATGTGTTTGTGATCAATATGATGAGATGTCTGAGAACATTAAATATCATTTAATTAATTCTTTACCTATCATTGAAAATGTTTTTAGACCAGGGTCTAAAGAGTTCTTTAACTTAATAAAAGAAGCTAGAAATCTTTATGATAACGGATTAATTGAACTTAAAGGTGTTGATAAAGAATTATACGAATCAACTGAGATTGGTAAGTTTGTTAAATTCAAAGGTGAGATTGTTCCTTTAGATATTCCAATGGAATATATTGAAGAAATGAATGAAGCTGAATATAAAGGTAAAGAAGTTAAATTAAATCATCCTATGAGAAATAGTGGTGGTGTAAAGAAATACTATGTTTATGTTAAAAATCCTAAAACTGGTAATGTCAAAAAGATTTCTTTTGGTGATGTTCACGGTGGTTTAACTGCTAAAGTTAGTAATCCTGAAGCTAGAAGATCATTTGCGGCTAGACATAAATGTTCAACTAAGAAAGATAAAACTAAAGCTGGATATTGGGCTTGTAGAATTAATAAATATGGTCATCTTTGGGGTGGAAAAACATATCCTGGTTATTGGTAAAAAATAAATAAATTATGAAACACTTAAAAACATATACTCAATACAATTCTGATGGATTGGTTGTTGCTATTGGTACATATTTAGCAGTAGAACCAACGATAAAAAAATTAATTTCATGAAACACTTAAAGACATATAAGATATTTGAAAATGGACAAGTATTTGATTATGAAGGAAAAAAATCTCAAATAATCGAATACATAAAAGATGTGAAGGTGGGTAGAGAACCATTTTTGACAGTAAATTTATTTTATGGACTTATTAGAGGTGAGTCAAAAATTGATACTACAAACAAACTTGGTTTTACAAATGATCAGAAAGCTAAGTGGAAACAATCTCTTCAATCAAGTCCATGGTATTCTGATGGTGTTTGGAGTCAAATAGATTATAATAATAATCTTAAAAGTAAAATAAGACAAGATTCTGGTAAAGATATTACCTATAATTATTATATAACTATAATTAAAGAAAAAGAAAATATTATCAAGTTTGGTAGATCTTTAAATGATTTAAATCAAAGACTTCATAAATTGTCATTTGAAAAAAATACTCCAATATCTTTTAAGACACACACTTTACTTGATTGTATTTGTGGTGATAACGACTCTCTAAAAGTCTATTATTATGAGTTATACCTAAAAGACGATATAGATAAAATTATGAAAGATTGGATTTCGTCAAATGGTATTTTGATTTCTGAAAGAACACATACACATGGAGTTGATGTTAAAAAAGGAACAGAAGATAAAAAATCTTGGGGAATTATAATATCAACAATAGTTGATGAGAACTTCAGAAAAGTTATAACTGAAAATGGAAATAAATATACAGATGAGCAATATTTTGAATGGTTTAAGAAATGGTTTCCAACACAGATTAAAAATATTAATATAAAATATAACTAATGTTACCATTTCAAGAGACTAAAATAGATGATAATACATTTATCAGAGAGTTCAGTCAAGATACTGATTCAGGAGAGTACGCATGGCATCGTGATCGAGAAGATCGTGTGATTGAATCGATTGGTGACACTGATTGGGGTATTCAATTAGATGATCAACTTCCGATAAAGATAGAAGGTAAGATAAGTATACCTATGGGTGTTTATCATAGATTGATAAAAGGAACAGGTGACCTGAAAATAAAATTAATAAAAAAACCACTCTAATTGAGTGGTTTTCTTTTTAATCAACTTTTGATTTATAGTTTTCTCCGTAGATTTTAATTATTTCGTCATATTCATTTAGAACACCACTCTTAAAATCATCATTTTCATACTTTTGTTTTAAGATATATTCTTTGATATAACTTTCATATTCTAATTTAATTGAGATATCTAATGACTCTTCATCAATCTCTACTGCTTCTGAAATAACATCTTCACCATCTTCTCCTTTTTGTACGATATCATCGATGTATTCAACTGAAGAGAAGTTACCTTTCTCTAACATCATTTCTAACTTTCTGCGTAGTTTACGATTGTTTATAAGTAAATTATTTGATATAGCAATATCAATATAATCTTTTGTATCTGATAACTCATCCAACTTGTCTATATCTTCTTCTGTAATCACTCTAAACTTTCTAAATATAGGTGAATATGTATTTGGAAAAAACTCTTCTGTATCATCATCTGTATTTATTACAAATATACCCTTTTGATCTCCTATATCATTTCTATCCATTTGAAAAATTGATCCAACAAAAGTGAAATTTGAGTTAGTTTGGACAAGATGTATGTGACCAGACCTTACTTTTCTAAAAGATTTAAAATTAAAAATATCAATTTTATCATTATTTCTATGTGCTGCTGAGTTTAGGTGCATTTTACAGCCATTTAGATCTGAGTGACAGAATAAATAATCACAATTTTTATTTTCTTCAATTACTTTTATTTGATCTTTTCTTTTCTCTATGTACGGCATCATCAATATTTTCACATTATTATATTCTATAACTCTTGGCGAATCGTATATTTCAACATTTGGTATGTATTTAAATGGTCTAACTGAGTTAATTTCGGATGCACTTTTGGAGTATAAATCATGATTTCCTATTATTATGTGAAGTGGTGCTATTTTTGATATTTCTTCGACTATATCCATTCCATAATTTAATAAGTTTATGGGTATTATGTTTCTATTATCGAATAAATCTCCTAAATGAACTATTATATCACCATCTCTAACTTCTCTCTTTAAAAGAGGTATTAGAAATTCTCTAAAATATTCAATATGTACTTTGTGCCATTTATCAGTTGTGTTTGGATATCCGAGACCTATGTGTGTGTCTCCGATTAAAAAAATTTTTTTACTCATATGTAAAAGGACGGAATTATTTTTTAATATATAAATTAATATATAATA
>SXGQ01367735.1_pt1 | contig 26447 bp, 24 predicted proteins | sample 3178371 | NCBI WGS metagenome assembly SXGQ01 (sample SAMN11356859, study PRJNA531348) | freshwater metagenome | isolation source: freshwater sample F1-20 | place: China: Fuxian Lake, Yuxi | collected 2017-12-25 | reverse complement strand
ATTTAAAATCCTGGATCGTAACTGTTGTCTCCACCCATATCCACTTGTTTAATTGTAATAACGTTATTTTGAATGGATAATTTATTAATACTACAAGGGTCTTCAGGATTATCAAACTCTCCAAAGAACTTCTCTATTTCGGCGTCAGCATCAACAAACTTATATTCGCTTGCTGCTTCTAACTTTTGCATTTCTTCAATATCAAGTACTACTTGGAATGAAGAAGTACCAAAGAATCCTTCTTGACCGCACATTACATTTGCCGATATACCTCTCAATGTATCAAGTTCGCCGTGTCTGGCAGCTTTCAAAAACATCTCTGGTGTTTCTTCAAATGATGCCTTTGCAATAGGACCAATGTTATCATTATTAATACCGTGTCTAAATATCGAAATCATTTTGTGTGTAAATGTCATTCTATCTACTAAAACACTGAAATTATGATAATTAATATACGTACCGTCAAATTCAATAACATCTACCAACTCATTATAAATCGCTTGTCTGGCGGCTTCAATTCCGAGAACATTATAAATTTCTACAATATCATTACTAAAGGTTCTATTCTTATCAATATAATCAAGACCTAAAACATCTAACAAATTGGTACCGATAGTATCCAAAACCCATATATCTTGCTTTTTATAGATGCCATTATTTTCTACCATATTATCTTTAATCTTACGAAGAATAACCTTATCTATTCCCTTGATACCTCTTAAAACAACGTTCTGTAACAGTTGTTCTTGGAAGTTCTTTAAAATATAAATTTGATCAGATTGGTCAAGAGGATTTACCTTTGTTTTCTTTTGACCGCCACGATTTGAACTATTTTTAATTACTTCATTCATTCGAATTCTAAACACTAATTTATCCGCATTGTAATCAGAATAAACGCAATTTATCTGGTTTTCATAACAATTGTTCAATGTGAAATTTACATCATCCATTGTGATATTTTTCTCAAGCATAACCTCTGGGTCCATTATCATTCTGATAATCCATTTGGATTTCTCATTTTCATCATTTGACAAAGAGATTTCGTTACACTCGTCCACCATTTTTTCAAATTCTCTATATTGTTCAATCGTGTCTTTGTCATCATTTATCAAAGTATTCAGGTCATCAGGGTCAAAGCAAATTTCAACTGATTTCACAATTTCTTCAAGCTGTGTGTGCTCTAACATATACATAATAGAACGCGCCTTATCTTTCTGTGTCTCATCGTCTTTTTTCAAATAAATACTCAAAGACGGATTCTTGATTTCACTTGAAAGCGACAATATTTCTTCAATTCTTGGTACACCACGTGTGACATTCGATTTGGAAGCAACACCTGCAAAATGAAATGTATTTAGAGTCATCTGTGTTGATACCTCACCGATACTCTGACCAGCAATCATACCGACCATTTCACCTGGAGTGACAATAGCTCTCTTGTAGTCAAGAGTAATTGTGTCAAGTAATAATGACAACGCGGCCTTGTTAAATCGTTTTACAATTAGCAACTCCTTTGGAGACAAATAGAAGAAGAATAGAGTCTTGAATAGATTTGTTGGTGGCGCATAATGATTTTTATTTAAATTCTCAAAACACATTTCGATCATTTGGAACGCTTCAAGTGGTGTAATATCAACTAATGACGACACAGTTAAATTGGTTTGACCTTGTATATTGCCAATAACGTATGAAAATGCCACTGGAACATTTACAACACTATCGCCCTTATTTTTAAATACGTTTTTAATAATATCATCACGCATTTTAATCATCATTTCAATATAACTATTTGTTTTTTTCATCATTTCTTCGTGTTGTTTCTTATATCTGGTCATTGTATTTTTTAAGAATATGTTACTAAGTGTCTTTACTTTTCCAGATTCCTCCGGAACTAAGTAATGAGCGTAAATATCTTGAACACTCATCGAAACTAAATTAATTGATTGATTTTCTACTTTAACAGTGTCAATATTATCGTCGCCATAAGCAAACTGAACAATTTTATTCTTGTTTGTACGAATTGTCATATCATACGCAACCATCAAATCCTCGAGACCTTTAATTAATCTTCTTTGGATATAACCAGTAGTAGATGTTTTGACCGCAGTATCAATTAAACCAACACGACCACCCATAGCGTGGAAGAATAGCTCTTGTGGCGATAAACCGTTAATATAAGAGCTTTCAACGAAACCACGGGCGTTTGGCGAGTCATCGTATTTAGTGTAATGAGGTAATGTTCTGTGTTCAAAACCATAAGGAATACGTTTCCCATCTACGTTTTGTTGACCTAAACAAGAAATCATAAACGATATATTCAAGTCTGAACCCTTGGAACCGGCATTAACCATTGTAACAAATCGATTATTTTTGCTCAAACTCTTTAAACCTATCTTACCTGCTTCAGAAGTTGCTTGATTCAAAATATTATTGACTTGTGTCTCAAACTCTTCTTCGTTTGTCTTTCCAGTATTGTTTTCAAATATACCTATTTGTGTTTGGTCTATTAAATTTTTAACGTCATTCTTCTTTTGTGTAATGACCTTGACAATTTCATTATTAGTGTGTTCATCCGAAATCAAATCACTAATACCAACACTAAATGCGCTCGATTTCATATACTCCGTTACGACATTTTGTAAATCATCAATAAATTTAGCTGACGCCATATTACCAAAATCATTACAACTTCTGTGAAGAAGACCTTTAGTACCAGCACCCAAAACACCTTTGTCCATTTGGCCTCGAATATATTTACCGTTTCTAATTTCTAAGACAGCGTTTGATGTTTTAGGGTCATCTTTATCTTCCTTGAATGCCTTTGTCTTGTACTTCATTGACAAAGGTGGCATTATTTGGGTTAGTATATCAAAATTTGTGATTCCTTTGTCGCTATCGGCATTATTTAATAACTCGTGTTCATTTACTCCATTAAACATCATTAATATATTCATTGCGTCTCTTGGATTAAATCTTATATCCGGTCTTGTGAATTGATAGCAACCAAGCATTGAATCTTGATAAATACCAATAATTGAACTATTATTTGCCGGACTTACTATCTGATATGGCACCGCTGCCAAATTTTTTAACTCCGCTTCGGACTCAGGGTCCTGCGGCATATGTAAATTCATCTCATCTCCATCGAAATCCGCATTGTATGGCTTCGTGTCAGCCACGTTCATTCTGAATGTATCACCTCGTTTCATAATACGCGCGATATGACACATCATACTCATTCTATGAAGAGTAGGTTGACGATTAAATAGAACGGCATCACCGTCCATCATATGTCTGTGAACAATGTCACCCTCTTCAAGTACTATGGATTGTCTATCAAGATAATACCGCAAGGTAATAGATTCTCCATTCTTTTTCTCCAAAGTTTTAGCACCAGGCCATTTCTCAGGTCCATTTTGTACTAACTTTGTCAAAAACGCTTTATTCATTTTATTAACTATAACAGGTTTGGTGATATTTTTAGCAATCTTCATAGGAATTCCTAGCTCTCTAATGGAAATATTAGGGTCCGCAGTGATAACTGAACGAGCACTAAAATCGACACGTTTTGCCATAAGATTACCTCTCATACGACCACCTTTACCGTTTAATCTGTCTTTGATTGATTTCAATGGTCTTCCCGAACGCTGTGCTACTGAAGCAACTCCAGGAATTTTGTTATCTACTTGCGTAGCAATATAATATTGTAACACAGTAGTCCAATCATCAATCACATTTGATGGAGCGTTATTTTGGAGTTTCTCCTGTAAAGTCTTATTAGTTTTAATGATATTTACCAAAATATGACTTAAATCATCTTCTGACCTCTGTTGCGCGTCGTGCTTGACAGATGGTCTAACCGCAGGAGGTGGAACAGACATCACTTGACAAATCATCCAATCAGGTCTGGAATAAACAGGACTGAAACCCATAAATGACACATCTTCATCTGAAACTCTCTTCAATATTTTCAAAGTCATTTCAGGAGTCACTTTAATAATGATGGGCTCTGCGTCTTCTCCAGAACCTTCACTTTTCCACTCGGCAAATATAGTTGCTAAGCCTTCTTTTCTAATTTTATTAGGCTGAAGGCATCCACAACCGTCTTCAATATCTTCACCACAGCGCTTAATTTTGCTTGCCAATGAAAACACATATTTCCATCTAGCGTCACCTTGTATTTTTAGCGCTTGTTTATATTTTTCCTTACTGATTAAAAGCTTGCTACATTTAAAACAAACACATCTTAAGCATTTTAATATAGTGCTTAAATATTGAATATAGAACACAGGACGAGCTAATTCAATATGACCTGCGTAACCTGGAGTTTGCATATAATCTAAACCGTCCGTTGGACAAATTAATCCTGGTTCTAAAACTCCCATTCGCGGGTCAAACAAACCACCAATAACTGGTTTGTTATTTATATATGTATCCCGACTAGTTATCTCGGCAACAGATCCTTTTCGTATTTCATCTGGAGATAAAATACTAAATTGGATACCGATGACCTTTGAACAACTTTTCGGCATGTTATTATTACTTGAGTATTTCGACATCTCTTATATTATAATACAATAGATTTATATTGTTTTTTATAATCAATTTTATTTTTAAAATTGAATAATTTAATAATTTTATAAAATAAAATAAAATTGAATATAATTTAAAATTATATTTTTAAGATATATAAATACAAGAAATGCCGCGTGACAGTCAAACTAAATTGAAGAAGGAACAGAATAAGCGTTCTAAAAAGGACGACGAGAAGAAACGTAACAAAAAAATTAACAATGATTCTGATAGTGATGATGGAGATTACGAAAGTGGCGAAGAAATGGATGTTCATGAGTATCGCAAGTTTTTATCAAAAATATTCCCTTCCAAACATTTAAGTAAAAAAATTCAAGCTGGTGAAAAATTAAAGAAAGTTATTTCTGCTCAAGAAGATTTAAGCGAAGAAAATGAAGAAGAGTGGGAAACTGAAAGTGAAGAGGAAGAAGTTCCAAAGAAGAAGAAATCAAATAAAAATAAAAAATCAAATAAAAAGAAGAAAATTATTGAAGAGTCTGAAAGTGAAAGCGAAGTAGAGGAAGATTCAGAAGAAGATTTAGAAGAAGAAGAAGAAGAGGATGAAGAAGATGATGAAATTGTTGTAAAAGGAGCAAACAAGTTTAATATTATTTTCACAATCGGAGGCGCTGAAGATGAAGATGAAGAATGGATTGATGAAGATGATGATGAATATGACGAAGATTATGTAGATTCAGATGATGAAACAGAAGATGAGGATGCGTCTATTTCGTCATCTGAAGATTCAAGCGAAGCAGACGAAGAAGAAATACAACCCAAAAAGAATGGTAAGAATAAGAGTAAAAAGGATATTGAAAATATTGTAAAATCCGATTCTTCCAGTGCAGAAATTAAAAAACCATCAAATGAAACATTAGCTCAACTAAAGTTATTACTTGAGAAAAATCCAAACGATAAATCAATTAAGAAATGTATTGAAACATATGAGGAAGATATTAAGCAACAAAAAGTTAAACAAGAAAAGAAGAATAAAAAGTACAAGGATAAAAATATGAGAATATTCAGAAAAATAGTAAAGGACAAGAATACCACAAATGACTTTTCGTTTTATGAAAAGTTGGAAATTGAGGAACAGAAGAAAATTATTAAGGAAGTACGTGAAATCAACAAAATAACGAGAATTGAGAAACCATATCGTATGACGTTGTTGGAATCAGAAATCCCTGTTCAATTTAAAGCTGCCGCAATGAAGAAAATTAATTCATTACGATATATGGAGCCTGGCAGCGGTGAATTTTACAAAATTAAGAACTGGGTTGATACTTTTATGCGTATTCCATTTGGAAAACACGAAGGCTTGCCGATTAGTATTGAAGACGGTGTCGAAAAGTGTCACGATTTTATGGAGAATGCCCAAAAAACATTAGACGCCGCTGTTTATGGATTAAATGACGCGAAGATGCAAATAATGCAAATGTTAGGACAGCTTTTAACAAATCCAAAAGCAATTGGTACTGCGATTGCGATTCACGGCCCTCCCGGCACAGGTAAAACCAGTTTGGTTAAGGAAGGAATTAGTAAAATTTTGAACAGACCATTTGCGTTTATTGCGCTTGGTGGTGCTACAGATAGCAGCTTCTTAGAAGGTCATGGTTATACATATGAAGGCTCAATGTGGGGTAAAATTGTTCAAATATTAATTGATAGTAAGTGTATGAATCCAGTAATATATTTTGACGAATTGGATAAGATTAGTGATACGCCCAGAGGTGAGGAAATCGCAGGTATACTGACACACTTAACCGACACATCGCAAAACTCGCAATTTCACGACAAGTATTTTGCCGAAATCAATTTTGATTTGAGTAAGTGTTTGTTTATATTTAGTTACAATGATGAATCGAAGGTGAATCCGATTTTGAAGGATAGAATGTATAGAATAAAAACGAAGGGTTATAGTCAAAAGGAAAAGACAAATATATCAAAGAGCTACTTGTTGCCCAAAATTTGCGAGCAAGTGCGTTTTAATAATTCAGAAATAATTATTCCGGAGCCAACAATTCATTATATAATTGACAATCACTGTAACAAAGAAGACGGTGTAAGAAATTTGAAGCGTTGTTTAGAAATAATACATACAAAGCTTAACTTATATAGACTTATGAAGCCTGGTTCAAACTTATTTGAACAAGATATGTCACTGAAGGTGGAATTCCCATTTACGGTGACAAAAGATATAGTCGACAAATTGATAAAACGTGAAAACGATAATATTTCAGCTCTTTATAGTATTTACGCTTAGAAAAACACATAATAAATACAATTTAAAAATTACTCTATAAATAATATAAACCATTATGAGTTTACATTATTTTTTATCGTGTAAAAGAAATTACATTAAGATTATTCAAAAATTGGAGTATATAATAGAAACACTGGATGATATTGACTACTTAACAATTTCCGAATTTAGTGATATTTGTTATCCAAAAAATAATAAGGATTTTTTTACTGAGAAAATAAAACATTTTCAAATTAATATCGATATTTGCAACAATGAATTAGACCATTTATGCTGTCATAATTACGTTGATGATACAATAGATATCACACCAGAAAGGTCACAAAATATCACATATTGTACTATATGTGAAACCGTAAAAAACGGCTAATTTCGGCTTTAAGTTGTTTTGGCAATTTATTATATAAAATGCAATATTTTTCGAAAATCCAAGATTATTTTGGAAAATCGATTTTTGGACATTTATTTTTGTCCATTTTTGAAAAATGAAAATACTTTTGGATTTTTGAAAACAGTAAATTTTTAAGAAAAAGCTGAGACCATAAAAAATTTTAACGTCTGGTCACCAAAAAAATAATTCAAAATTTATTACGATAATTTTTTTTTTAAAAAATATTAATTAATTAAAAAACTTAAGCATAATTTCTCATTGCTATATATAGCAATGTTTAGCAATAAAATTATGCCTAAATTATGCTCCAATTTTTACTGTGAAAATTGTGACTATGGAACGTCAAAGAAAAGTAGCTATGACAATCATTTAGTGAGTGCTAAACATATAAAATCAATGGTTAGCAATGAAATTATGCCAAAATTATGCTCTGAATTTATCTGTACAAATTGTAGTAAAAAATACAAAGATAACTCAGGTTTGTGGAGACATAAGAAAAAATGTGTTGAAAAAGAAAAAGAAATCGAATCCAATGAATTAAATGAACAAAATGATTCAGTAGAATTAATAAAATACTTAATGAAGGAAAATTCCGAGTTTAAACAAATGATAATAGAACAAAATAAACAAATGATAGAAATGTCAAAAAATACAGGGACATATAATACTACTCATACAAATTCTCATAATAAATCATTCAACTTAAACTTCTTTTTAAATGAAACGTGTAAAGATGCAATGAATATAATGGATTTTGTAGATTCATTAAAGATACAATTATGTGATTTAGAAAATGTTGGAAATGTTGGTTATGTTGAAGGAATTTCAAAAATAATTGTAAAGAATCTCAATTCTCTCGATGAAACAAAAAGACCGGTTCATTGTACAGATACAAAGAGAGAAGTAATGTATGTAAAAGATGATAATAAATGGGAAAAAGAAAATGAAAATAAACAAAAAATGAGAAAGGTTATTAAACACGTTACACATAAAAATTCAAAATTACTAAAGGAGTTTAAAGCAAAGTACCCAGGTTGTGAAAAAAGTAGTTCAAAATACTCAGACCAATACGACAAACTTATTATTGAAGCTATGGGAGGCAAAGGTGATAATCATGTTGAAAAGGAGGATAAAATAATTCGAAATATAGCAAAAACCGTAACAATCGATAAAATGTAAAATAATATAGTTAAATAATTATAAATTATATTATTTTTTATTAAGTTTTTACCAAACGGTATCCGTATTATGCCACCACATACCATCTCCCTTTTTAACATTGTATAATGCTCTAAAAATTTGTGACCTCGATAAAGGTGCGTTACATCTATATTTATCAAGAGGATGTGGATTTGTCTTCAATTGGGAGGCCAATGCTCGTTTACTGATTACTTGTTTTTGTTGGAAAGCATAATAAATATAAAATCCTTCAAAAGATACATTTCTAATAGGAATAATGTCGTTATTATTTTCTTGGAAATTTTCTAAATATTCGTCACAAATAGCCATACCTGATATATCTGCCAGATCTTCACCGATTCCTATAGTAGCATCAAATTTAATACCATCCTTAGCAGCCATCTCTTCATATTGTTTAACAACATCATCTTGAATTTGTTTAAATTTCTTTTTATCTTCAGGTGTCCACCAATCATATAATACTCCATCAGCATCATATTTACTTCCCATGTCATCAAAACCGTGAGACATTTCGTGACCAAGTGTAAAACCAATATGTGCCAGATTATATTCGATACCTCTATCATCTAAATCTACAAATGGTTTTTGCATATATCCCTGATTGATATATATACAGTTTTTAGCTGGAGTATATGATGCATTCACAATATATGCCTGTGTTCCAGTCATTTTAACAGGATACTGACTCCAATCCATCATTGGCATACTTATAACCGGTTTACCATCAAGCTCAATAAACTTTTTATGTCTCCAAGAAAATATTTTATACATATTTTCATATAAATTGGTTCCATAATTAAGATCAGGATCTTCTCTTAAATTCTTCGGTTTACCTATTATAAAATCAAACTTTTCCAATTTTTTAAGTGCGTATTTTTTAGTTTTTGGACTCATCCAATTATTTCGCATCAAAATTTTTCTAAATACAACTTTGAGGTCATTACACAATATTTTCACATATTCTGTTACTTGTGGATCTGAAAATTTTTCCATATATTCATTTGTCAAAAATGTATTAAATGGAACAGACATGTATAGCGAGGCACTGACTGCATCACTTTTATTAATAGCTTCTTGCCCTTTTTGAAAATAACCATAAAATTCATAGATTATTTTTTCCCAATCTCTTGTTACTCTTGCTATTCTTCTTAATAATATCCAAACCCAAAAAACTCTCCATTTTGGAGTATTCCAATTTTTAACCATTAGGTCTGTGCCACACTTTAAATAATTTAGACTAGGAGTTATAAAAAAAGGTGGTATTGTTTTGTATCCTAATCCTTTACAAAACTCTTTCCAATCAAACCCATATTTGCTTAAAGCTTCATCAGCAGTCACCTTATTATAATCTTTTTCATTTTGAACTACATCAGTGCAACCAAGAGCATTAAAAATTTCAACCTCTACATCAAAAATTATATTTGTATCAAAACCATGTCCTTTACCTAAACATGTATCAAATAATCTTCGACAATATTTTCTAAATTGCTCTCTATAGTTTTTTTTATATTCAACATCAGTGCCATCATCGTAATATATACTTAAATCAGCAATCATAAATGTATGTGAATTTAAAGAACATCTAAAAACTGTAGGATCTTTATCATCTGGATTTACAGACCAAACAAATGGGGCATTAAAAGCAGTCATTTCGTTACTATTAATAAACGCTAACAAAGACCATACATTTTTGCCTTGAATAAACGCATCTATAGTTTCTACAACTTCTTTTGATAATTTTTTACTGTTACTAATACTATTCATATGAATGACAGAAGTATAAAAATTCTTAAGATTTTTTGACAGCTTATTTTTATGATTTTTAATATAATCTAAAATGATTTGATTCAATTCTCTATAAACTTTATCCTGAGTTAATCTAAAATCATCTATCTGAACTATATATTTTTGTTGTTCTTCAAGCGAGACCTCTTTTAACCAAGTGTAGTTAATATAATCATAAAAATCATTTTCCGGTTTAATACTATGTGGAGAAAATTTACTCAATAATTGATTAACAAATTTTTTTTTCAACGATTCACTTGATTTTTTAAAACTACTTTTGGATAACATTTTAGTAAAATTTTCTTCAAATGGCTTTAAACCTACCGGGCACAATGCTAAACTATGTTTTACATGTTTTTTTGTTGTATTTCTTTTAATACCATTTTTCTTTGTTTTTACCATAATATAATATATATAAATATAATTAAAATATTATATTAAATAATCTTTTTTTAATATTCAGAATATGGGACATTGTTTGACCCTCGTGTTATTAAATAATTATATTGATTACCCGTCATACATGCGCATCCTGTGCTGGTTGAGTACGTATTAGGGCAACATTCAGGTTTGAAAGGTGTATTTGCAAACATCAACATTTCACCTTCAGGAAGAGGAACAGGTTGCTCTTGGCGAGCTAAAAACGCTTTAACACCGTCGCTCAATGGTTGACCGGGTACAACAGTCATATTTTGAGCGCTCCATGATGAAGTATCAATAGGGGTACTATTTAGGTTATAAACAGATGATTCGCCATAATTAATATTAGCTCCAGTAAATCCTTCAGTAGTAGTAGTAGGTGTTACAGGAGTAGCTTCATTTGAACTCACTGACGATTGAGCCATATTATTTTGTGCCTGTTGAACCTTTGCTTGGACCTTTGCTTTAACTTGTTGAGCCATTTGACCACTTCCCATAGTGCTGCTACCGTTAGTACTGCTACCGTTAGTGCTGCTACCGTTAGTATCCATTCCTTCGATTAAACTATAAAAATTACAGCATCCACAAAGAGTGTGACTTGCTAATATTAAATAAATAATGCCAATCAAGATTAAAATCTCTAGTCCAATCTTATATCCAAATATTGAGATATCCATATTATACATATTTCATAGATAATAATTTTCCTTTACTTTTGTCTAAAAATAAGTCAATTGAAGCATTATAATCATAAAATCGAATATTATGTACATAAAATGTTTTTTTATTAGTTAATAAATGATACAACTTATTTTCTATTTTACCTATTGGTTTTTTACAGTTTATTTGATTGTCTAAATAACTATCATAATTTTCAATTAAATTCAATGTAGATGTCACATTTATATTTTTATCGCATATAGTTAAATTAGGGCCACCTTCAAATATTTTGTTACCTAAATTAAAAATATATTGTCCATTTAAACTTCTTCCATCAATTTCTACAATTCCATAAACGATTATATTATTTTCCAAAATATCTCCAACGTGTATATCTTTGATTTGTTTAACAACACCATCATTAAGTTTAATTTCAGTATTTCCTACAAATCCACCATCTAAACACTTATGAATATCATTTTTTTCGTTGAACATATGATTCGTATTTTTTTGTATATTATTTATGTCTTCATCGCTGATTTCATCCCAATCACTGAATGTATAGCCGTTAATGACAATGGTTTTATTAGTAGTATTTAAACAAAATAAGTAGGGTTCCTGATAAAATGTACATTTTTTGGCGTTGGGGTGTTTTGATACAGGAATCCATTTATCACCATATTTGACAATATGCGAATCCGATACAAATATATCATCTAATTCGTACATTACAGACCCTTTAGTTTCTACAATTATTTTACCAGTAACCATATTATTATTTGCTAATATATCGCCTACTTCAATATCATTAATCTTTCTGGAATTACCATCATTCATTGGAATATATGTATTTTTGTCAAAACATTTTAAATGCGGGATTGATTTTAATCCGGTAATATGTAATTTTTGACTTAAAAATGATAGTATAATTGCCATAGGGATAGCAATACTTAAAAATACTGCTGTTCCAGTAGCGGCAGCACCCCAAGTAAAAGGCAAAATCCATAAGATGGCTATAATTACAGCCATAGCAATTAATATAATAACTATGAATTGCGCAACAGCACCAAGCATTGATTTTAGTGTATAATAAGCGCCCAATGCTGTAAATAATCCGGCTGTCATTGAACCTTGTATTTTGCCTATTAAATCTGTAAAACTAATAATTATTTCTTGTAATGGCGTCATTATATTCATAATTCGACCCATAATTTCCTGTGAAATAGATGCGAAATAATTTCTTATTTTATCAAACATACCCCTAATAGAATTCAATGCATTTGATATAGATTCAGCAATATTTTTAAATGTTGATATGACATATGTTAATGGTTGTAAAGCGTCTCCTGTAATACTGGTCAAGATATTTTGAGTACAATAATTAAAATTTTGTGAAGTATATTCAGTTGCTGTGACACCTTCTGGATGTGTTATTAACCCGGCTATAGGCATAATTTGAGGTTTACATCGTTGATTTGGCCAGTCATCTATAATTGGTTGTACATTTACCATAATTAAACAATATGATATGACACAAACTAAAACTAATATAAGTATTAATAACATTATTACGGAAGAACCATATTGGTCAAAATAACTTAGATTATCATACATACTTTTTAAATTTTCAAATCCATCATTTTTATTCATATATAGTAAATGGATAATTATTCATTTACTATATTCTCAATTTAGATAATTGTTTTTTTATTTTTTATTTTTTTCTTTATTATTTATTCTTTATTCTTTATACTTTATAACTTTTTAAAAAATGGTCTTCCCAATCCCAAAAAATCTCATCCCCTATTTGTATTTTATGATCACTTGTAATTAAACAAGAAAACCATTCTGTATTTTTATCAGATAATTTTGCGTTAAAATAATCTTCAGTCTTAATAAATTGTTTTGTAATATCATTAAATACTAAATGTGAACCTGTAACATAAATATCTTCTTTATTAACACCAGCTCCCTTTATTACATATAGTGGTACAGGATTTTGTTTATTGTTAATTTTCATAACAGATTCAACAATTGAACCATTTTCTAAAATGTCTCCTAAATCAATATCCTTCATTGCTTTGATCGTTCCATTTTTTAATTTAACAGTTGTTTCAGGGTGAAAGCATTTACCAAGAGCGCGAATCATTTGACCTGGTGGACCATTCCATGTGCTCTGCATTGTTGTAATACTTCCGCTTAATATATACATAAGACTTACCATAGTACCTATTATTTTACCAATCAAATCATTAATTGAAATTGTAATTTTTTGAAATTCAATAACCAAATTTAAAAATACGCCAAATACAGATTGTATTATAGAAGTAAAGAAGGTTCTTATTTTATTAAACATTGCTCTTACATTATTTATGTCATTTGAGAATCCTCCAAGCATGCTGCTCATAGAACTTGTCACATATGTAAGGGGTTGTAATAAATAACCCATAAATCCTGTTTGCATATTTTGAATACAATAAACAAAGTTGCTTTCAATGTCGTCTGCAAGACCCATGTACATAGGATTACAGCGATATAAAGGCCAGTTTGCTTTAATTTGTGCCATTTGACCATAATAAAAAACACCTGCTATATATATTCCAAAAGCTAAATTAATATATATAAAATTCATCCAATTTTTTCCAGATGGCATTAACTTATATTATTAATATATAATTTTTCACAAATACTATCTTTATTTTTTATTGCGTCTTGTTTTTTTTCTATATCTTCTGGTCTTTCTTTTATTTGTTCGCGTCTTTTTCTTTTTGCCGCCGCTATAGCATCCCCATAACCAGTTTGGGTTTCCGCCTTTTTTTCCTCTTTTACCGCCTTGTTGCGTTGCAAGGTTGTCATTTACAGCACGAGATTGGCTTGTTGATGCTACTATGGCATTATTAGTCGCTATGCCTGTTGGACTTTGTTCTGGACTGCCAGCTGATTTGTACGTTGTTTGTAAAACAGGAACTGTAATAGCCCCTCCTTTCTTTTTCGTAGAACCTCCGCTAACCGATCTGGCACGTTCGGCATCTAAAGAACTTCTTTGGGTAATATTATTATAAGCCGCTTGGTTTGGAGAGCCTATGTGTCCTTGCATTGTTGGTGGTGGTAAACCAGTATCATTAGTATTATTAGACATATATATATAATATATAATATATATTTTATTAGTTTAAATTGAAAAAAGATTTAAAAAATAAATACTTAATTATTATAAATGGACGATAAACAAAGGTTACAATTACAAAATATGATTAAGACCAATAATGTCGAGGACCAAACCGATTTAATACGCAATCTAAAACACAGTCAAATTTTAAGGAATGAGATTAACAATATGATTATGATTAAGGCTAAATATAGGGGCAACAATGAAAAAATTGCTGAAGAATGTATGAATGAATCGAATTTTTTGTTTACATATTACACTGAAATTTTTAACAAAGTAAAAAAAGATGAGATTGATATTAATTTGCTATATCAATTTTTGGATATTTTGAAAAAAATAGAGGACGGACATTTAGACCAGCACGAGGGGTCGTTTCAAGTGGGTACTATTCTGAAGGATATTTATGTAGACAGTGCTTTAAAGAAAGCTGAGAAATTGGATGCCGCAAATGAAACAGAAAAGGTAGAGCCGAAGAAAGCAAACGTCAATATCTCTTGGAAGCAATTTAAGAAGATGAATTAATTGTAGTTAGATTAATTCATAAATATTAATATTTTATATTATAATATATTAATAATAATTATGAAGACAAAAAAAAATAAAAGTACAAATCATAATAAAACGCGTAGAAAATCATATAAACCCGATATAAAAGTAATTGAACCCGGATTTGTATTATATGCGTCAAAAAAAAAGAAACACGGTTTAAAAATTTTAGATTATACAAGAAAAAATAAACAAAAACATAAAACGCATTGTATTTATAATAATATTACTTGGTTCACGCCGTCATTAGTTGAAGCGAAAAAATATAAGAAATCTGGCTATGGTGTATATAAATGGGATATTACAAACAAAACAAGGCTAATTAAAATGTCAGAGGAAAACAGAGTATTTTTTAAAAAATTATTTATGAATACAAAAGATAATATTAAACCTTTTATTAATATAGACAGTAAAAAAATATCTAAAATTGATTACGACCATCCGTTTTTAAAAATGGATAATAATGAAAAAGCATTATACGAGCTTGAATTTATTTTTGGATATATAAGTTTGACAAAGCAATACGAATTTATTTTATTTATAAAATATTTGGTGGAAAACAAATTTATTGAATTATTATCCAGATATAATACCAGTTTGATAGTAAAAATTTACAGATTTATATTAAATTATAATTTGAATAAAATTGGTAAAAGGGAAGGATTAAATAGAATAACTCTTTATCCAATAGTTAAAAATTGTGTTTTAAATCTATGTAAAATGTTAAATAATAAAAACATAGATGGTATTTATCAACCAGATATAAATAGTTTTTGGTATCCAAAAGTGATTTCAAATTATAGTTACTCTATAGAAGAATATATATTATTCTCTCCACATTCAAATTTAGGTAACGTGCTTGAAATAGATTAGTTTAATATAAAAAAACATAAACATATCTCAACATATTAAGATATATTTATGTCAAAAAAATATTCCACCACTACAACTCTTGTAATAGTAGAGTCTCCTGCAAAATGTAAAAAAATCGAAGAATATTTGGGTCCTGGTTATAAATGTGCTGCTTCTTATGGACATTTACGCGAATTGCCTTCTCTCAAGAATATAGATATAGAAAATAATTTTACACCAACATATACGATTATTGACAATGCTATAAAGAAAAAACAGATTGAGTTTTTAAGAAAGGAGATTAAGAACGCACATGAAGTAATATTGGCGTCAGATGATGACCGTGAAGGTGAAAAAATCAGTTATTGTATAGCTCAGATTTTTAATTTGGATATAAAAAAAACAAAGCGCATTACATTTAATGAAATCACAGAACAAGCACTTCAGCACGCAATTAAAAACCCAAGAACGATCGATATGGATTTGGTACATGCCCAACAAGCGCGTCAAATATTGGATATACTTGTAGGTTTCAAGATATCACCGATGCTTTGGAAATTTATAAATAAGAGCAAGGATAATTCTTTGAGCGCGGGAAGGTGTCAAACACCAGCACTCCGGTTAATTTATGATAACGAACAAGATATCAAAAAGTCAGAAGAGAGAAAAGTGTATAATGTAACTGGGTTTTTTACAAATTCAAATATAGCATTTGATTTATCACCTCAAAATAAGTACGAAACAGAAGATGATATTACTGATTTTTTGGATGGATCTGCTGACTTCTCTCATATTTATACTTGTTCAAAACCGATTAAAGCTGTAAAGAAGCAACCAGAGCCTTTTACTACGTCATCATTGCAACAAACAGCAAGTAATGAGTTACACTATGCGCCAAAAGAAACAATGCGAATTTGTCAAGCGCTATATGAAGGAGGGTATATAACATATATGCGTACAGATTCAAAAACGTATAGCAAGGATTTTATTAGTTCAACAAAGGATTATATTGTTCGCAATTATGAAGCCAAATATATAAATGAAAGTATTGATAGTTTGACGAGTGGATCTGTAAAAGAAGAAAAGGAAGTTAAAAAAGTAAAAAAGGTTAAAAAGGATAAAGAAAAGGAAAACGATAGCCTTCGGCAAAATGCTCACGAAGCAATTCGCCCAACAAATATTTCTCTCTTTGAGCTTCCAGAAACATTAGATTCCAAAGAGAAAAGGATGTATAAACTGATTTGGGAACATACTTTAGAGAGCTGTATGGCACCAGCAATATTTTTCTCAATAACCGCAAGTATTTCAGCTTTTCAAGATACCAAATTCACATATACAAGCGAATTAATTGATTTTCCCGGTTGGAAAATAGTGTCAAAAAAGTATGCCAATGAAATAAAACCCGAAAATAAGGAATATCAATATTTACAGCAAATTAAGCAAAACACAGAGATACCATATAAAAAAATGACTGCTAAGGTTACGATAAAAGGATCAAAACAACATTATACAGAAGCACGTTTGGTACAACTGTTGGAAGAAAAGGGCATAGGTCGTCCATCTACTTTTTCTTCTCTCGTCGACAAAATTCAAGAAAGAGGTTATGTCAAGAAAGATGATGTAAAAGGTAAGGAGTTAGTGTGTAAGGATTATGAGTTGTCAAATGGAGAAATTTTTGAAATAGAGAATAAACGGGAATTTGGTAACGAAAAGGGAAAACTGGTGATTCAGCCATTAGGAACAATCGTGATGGAATTTATTGACAAACATTTTTCGGATTTATTTAATTACAGCTATACAAAAGAGATGGAAGACGAATTAGACAAAATCGCCAAAGGTGACACAATATGGTATAACTTATGCAGTACATGCAATAAACAAATAGATACATTAGTTGATGGTTTAAAGGATGAAAGCAAAATAGAGGTGAAATTGGACGACCATAATACATATTTAGTAGGCAAATATGGACCAGTTATAAAATGTGTAGAAGAAGTAAATGGTATAGAGCAAATCAATTTTAAACCGATAAAAAAAGATATTGATATTCATAAAATAGAAAATGGTGATTACAATGAATCAATAGAAGAGATTATTGACAAAAATGTAGTAAAAAAGCGTTACATATTAGGAAAGTATGAAGGTAACGACGTGGTTTTACAAAAGGGTAAATTTGGTTTGTATATAACTTGGGACAAAAATTCGAAGACCTTAAAGGAGTTTGGTAACAGACCTATGGAAAACATAACATTTGAGGAGGTAAAAAAGTATTTGGAAGAAGGCAGTAATTTAATTAGAGAAGTAAGCGCAAATATTTCAATAAGAAAGGGACCTAAAGGTGACTATATTTTTTACAAGACGGCAAAATTGAAGAAGCCGCAGTTTTTCGATATAAAACCATTTAATAATGATGTGAAAACAGACTATAAAATATGCGATATGGCTATTTTAAAATCGTGGTTAAAGGAAAAGTATGATATTTTTTAAGAATAATTAATACTTTCTTGACTTCCTGGATTTTCTTAACTTCCTAGATTTCTTGGATTTTCTTGACTTCCTGGATTTTCTTCGGCGTCCACCGGCAGCCGCAACAGCAAGATTATTATCAACATTATTATCAATATAATTTTGAATATAATTTTTAAGTTGACGCATTGTATTCTCAGTTGTTTCACCAGGGTCTCCTTCCAATATATATTCTTGTATGTCTGTTATAGTTTGTTCTGATAGATTTCTTATTAATATACCATTATTTCCTTGATTCCAGCCAGAATTTAATAAAGACCCTGCTACAGAATGCGCAGCAGCTAAATTTTCTTGTTGAGGATTACCTGTTGGTTCCATCATTAACTTTCTTGCTTGAGCTATAGTATTAAAAATGTCTTCATACTCATTAATGCCAGGAAGATTATTGGTTACATAATTCGCAAAATTAGCCATTACTCTTTTATATATTATAAAAATAATATATAAAATAAAATATGATTATATAAATTAGAGTTTATTTTACACCTACATTATTAACTCTTCTTGGTTGATTTGGTAAAAGTGTAGTAAATTCAATAGTAAATGAATAAGGAAACGCGCCAAAATTGACTAATTGTCCATTGTGATATCTAAACTTTACATTTAATTTCCTCATTCTATCAGCAGGAGGCCAATACATTTTATATGGTAACGACTCTCTATCAAACCACTGTGAAATAGGTGTAGTAGGTACTCCAATTTTAGCAAAAGCCGCATTTGTAATACCATTTGTAATATTTGTTGTAAGTGTAAATTTGTTTACAGCATATGGTGATGTTTCATCAATACAATTATTATTAGCAAGCTCCATATAAAAATATGCCGGACCCATAAAATTAATTTTATATGGTGGTTCAATAAAATAGACAACAGAACCAGTTAGAGTTGGATCTGGTAATAACCAAAAACCATTGTCACCAGGATTAACATCGCCGTAGAAAAATCTGGGTGTAAATGGTTCTCCTGTGGCAGAGTCTTTAATAGAAACAGCTGTAGTATTACATCTTGATAGTCCTAAATTAGCTGGTAAACCCCATGAATCGAATTCTGGCAATTGTGCTTTAGATGCACAAAATAAATTATCGGATAGAGTGCCTATAAGTGATATGGCTTCATTTGCAATAATAAATTCATCTGATGTATTTCCATACCAGATTTTCTGCCCAACAGAATTATAAACAATAACAAATTTAGTATATCCACCTTGATCGTTAAATTCGGTCAATAAATCCGTAAGAGAATTAGCAATAAGATATTTTTTAATTCTTTGTGTAACAACAAAATTAAATTTATTTTGTAATTCTGTAACCATTTGAGTAGGATTATAAAAACCTTCTTGGATTGTAAATTCAAACAACTCGTTGGTAGATTCAAACAAAGCAGTAAAAATTGCTTGTTCAAGTGGGTTAAAGACCATATTTGCTCCAGGATTATATGGTTTTGAAATGTAAAAAAGCAACAATATATTAGAACTTAAATACGAGAATGAGTTATAATTAGATGGAAAAGTCCAATTGATGAGTCTTAATGAATATATATTTGTAATATCTTCAGGCATTTCAATTTCAAACTGATTAGAGTTTGGATATTTTATAACATCACGATCTTCAGAATGTATAGAGACATATTTCTTATAAATTATATAATCATTTGCGTTTGGTATTAATGGATGATTCGTTGATGTATTATATAATTTAGAACTTGGTTCTTGTACAAATCGTAAATCATTGCTCATTTATATTTATAATTAATAAAAAAATTATTTTTATGTTTAAATAAAATAAATAATAATTTTAATTAAATAATAAAATAATAGTTTTATTTAATATATAATGTCAGGAATATACTCTACAACGCCTAATTATAGTGGAAGACAGGGAGATAATGTACAAGGTATAAAGCAATTTGTAACATCCAGTGTTGGTGTAGTTGATTGGATATATAAATCAATAGTAACTTCTACTAAAAAAGTCATTACTCCGTATGACCAAACAAAAACAGTAATGATACCAAAAGATTTATTGGTTTTAGGCTCTATAAACAATCCATCCGATATAAATTTAAAAGATAATATAGAGAAAATAAGCACCGAAGATTTTGATAAATTAAACCCAGTATCATTTACATTTAAAGATGATGACCAAAATAAAAAGCATTATGGATTTATTGCTCAAGAATTAGAGACAATATATCCTGAATTAGTTACCAATACTGGAATAGGTTTTAAAACAGTAAATTATATTGAAATGATTCCTATATTGTTATCACAAATGAAAAATATGCAAATTGAGATAGATAAGTTAAAAGATGAAATAAAGGAAATAAAAGGTGAAAAAATATAGATGTCAAATAAATAATTATATTTAATAATTTTATAAGTATTTATTATATAAAAATGTCTTGGGACACTTATGTTTGGAAATCAACTATCATTGTATCTATTATAACTTTTATAATATCTATGTATACAAACGGAGTAAATTCACTAAATGCATCAATAGCAGGTTATTCACTATTAATTATATCAGTATTAGGAATTTTACTTCATTTAATTAGATCGCCTATTAGTAATAATGAAAACAGTTCAAATCTACAATTATTATGGATTATTTTAAAACAAACTGGACCATTTTTTGTAATATTAGCTATTATCAGTTTTATGTTATATTTATTAGTTACTTATAAAAATCCAATAATAAACAATCAAGTATCAACCAGTTTTAATACATTTAGCAATATAACATTGTTTTTAATCCTTATAATAATATATTTTATTTATAATCATGTTATGTGTGATGGCGCTGAATGTGTTGGTGATAGTAAATATTATGATCAAACAGGTAAAATAGGAAAAATATCAAATAGTATTTTTTACTTATTATCATTATTTGCGGTGATTTCAACCAGTATAGTATATACTATTTTAACATTTTACAGAACAGATGGATTTCAAAAAATGAAGAATAATTCTGAAAAAATACAGTTCAATTATTTACTTTAATAAATTTATACGTTAATCCATAATTATACTGTGTTTCCCATATTCCTGAAATTTTAACAATAAATGAAGAGTCGATTTCATCTATTGTATTAAATAATTTAATATTTCCATTTTTAAGTTGCTCTGTTATCTTAAACTGTGGCGTTTTTTTAATGTCAATTTTTTTTAGGATGTTCTCTTCGATTATTTTAATATTATCGATTATATCCTTATGATTTATAGGGTTAAAGCTACATTTATATTTATTATAATATTTTTCACAAGAAATGTCATTTAATTTTATTAATAAATAAATACCGTTAAGTAAAATATTGTGTGTTGAATACAAAATTCTTATAAAATTTCCTTCGTTCATTATGTTATTTTTGATTGGTTCACAAAAAAATATATTATTTTCATCATATTGATTCATATTTTTAACTATATTCATAATTATACCTACAATATAATTACGAATTGTTTTTAAGTTATATATTGTAACGATTATTAAACAAATAGAGTATAAATTTAAAAATAATAAAATTGAAATGCTTTTTATAAATTTTATGAAAAATATAAAACATTAATTTAACATAAAATGACTTCAACAGAAGACGAAAATACGTGTTTCATTTGTTGGAACCCTCTGACAAAAGAATACGGAAGGAAAGAAATTATTCATAAATACGATAAAGAAAATAAGAGTAGCGAAAAATGGCAGCATTCGTGTCACGATAAATGCTTGAACCAATGGATTAATCAGTGTATTACGGTTGGTAATTACCCAAAATGCCCTATTTGTAACGATTTTAAGATACCTATAAATAAAATCCCAAAGCCTTTAAGAGAGAGAGCAACAGAAATATTGGAAGAAGAAGAAGAAGTAGAAGAAGAAATAGAGGAAGAAGTGGAAGAAGAACCACAAGAAGTTATTGAAGCAACACGTAGATTGGGAGTTGTAAGAGCATGGAACTCCATTGCGCCATTTTTAGGAATATTAGTATGTTTTAATGGGGTTCCTATAATTAAATGCTCTAACATCACTTTTAATTACTTATCAATCAATAGTTCAATCAGAGATTTAAAAGCCGCACTGCTAAGCAAAAATTTCGATTTTTATAAATCAAAAGGTATGTTACATTTTGACAATATAGCTCATAATTTAAATATAAAAAATTGGATAAATTGGAAATATCCGACCTTTAGATTATCAGAAATTCATTATGGTATTCCTCCATACACGTGTCGTTTCGAACAATTGAATTGTACACATGATTTTAACGATGATAATATTCCTTTATCAGAGTTATATTTTGAATACCAAATAAAAGCAGGTGCCATTATATTAGGTGGTGAACCAAATTTAATAAATAATGAACAAACTCCGAACGCATACAAAAGACTCGAAGATATTTATTTGAAAAAGAATATTTGGCACCACGGGCCAACAGGTCCTGATGACCCAGGATATATTGAAAGGGGTTATAAAAATAATGAAAACCCTTGGTTTCCAGATTCAAAATTATATGCAAATGGACATTATGGAAGCAACGTAACTTATGACTCGTTAATGTGGTTGACGGTTCATATTGATAATATGTAAAAATACCAAAAATACTAAAAATACTAAAAATAATAAATATTTTAGTTTATAATTTAAATAAAGAATAGTTGCTTAGATATAATAATAATGAAATTTTACGAAACCCATTTTGAAGAATATATAAATGAAAATCTACGTGAAAACTTACATATGAAATTAAATAAAATATATGATAAATTTCCAAAAAACATATGTGACTTAAAAAACTTAATTTTTTTTGGTCCTAGTGGTACGGGTAAATATACCCAAATGTTAAAATCTATAAAAGGATATAGCCCAACAGATTTAAAATATGAAAAAAAAATAAGTATAACCTATAACAAACAGCAATATTTTTTTAAAATCAGTGATATTCATTATGAAATTGATATGTCTCTCTTAGGATGTAATTCAAAGTTACTTTGGCATGAGATTTATCAACAAATTATAGATATTATATCAGCAAAGACAGAGAAGTCTGGTATAATAGTTTGTAAATATTTTCACGAAGTTCATAGTGAATTGCTTGATAATTTTTATAGTTATATGCAGCAAAACAACTCAATATCAGTTGATTTGAAATTTATAATAATTACTGAGGAACTGAGCTTTATTCCTGACAATATTTTAAATTGTTGTGAGATAATAAATATAGGAAGACCTACAAAAACCGCTTATGTGAAATGTTTAAAAAGTAAATTGCCTAACAAATTAAAATTGGAAAATATTACGAATATTAAGATTCTTCATTTGTACAATGAAGACCTAATGTTGCAGTATAAAATCATATGTAACAAAATAATTGAGAATATTGTGAATATAAATGATCTTCAGTTTTTGAAATTCAGGGATATTTTGTATGATATTTTTATTTACAATTTAGATATAACAGATTGTATTTGGTATATTCTCTCTTCACTTGTAGAACAAAAGAAAATTAAGAAGGAACAGTTGTCTGGTATTCTGAAAAGGACCTATTGTTTCTTTCAATATTATAATAACAATTACAGACCGATATATCATTTGGAGAATTATTTGTTTAATTTAATTAAAGTTGTACATAATTTTTAATTTCGCCAAGGAAATCTTATACGCGCGTTCGTATTTGTTATATTTCTATTATAAAAGCTGTATCCTTGTATATATTTGCTTAATGGTGAAATAATAGTATTATTTGCTTGAGCAACAAAGAAAAAGTTATTGTAGTTTTTGGGAAGACCGCGAGTGTAAGTAATAGCGCTTGTATGAATTGCCATTTATATATAATATTTTTATAATTATTATAACATATAAAAATATTAATAAAATCTAATTACTTAAAGTTATAATATGTTTTTATAAAATGGACTACAAAAAAGCATTTGAGATATTAGAAATAGATACAAATAATACAAATTACACTGATATAACAATTGAACTTATAAAAAAAAAATATCATAAATTGGCTCTCCAGAATCACCCGGATAAAAACGGTAACACTCCTGAATCCAATGAGAAGTTTAGACAGATAAACGAAGCTTATAACTACTTGAAGAGAGAAATAAAAAATATAAATTCAGCAAATTGTGAAAACAATGATGACTTAATAAACGAAGACCAATCATCATCAGTTTATTTTGATATTTTGAAACTATTTATAAAGGGTCTTTTGGACGGTAAATATAATGACGTATTTATAAATATTGTGCAAGACATCGTAAGTGGTTATAAAAAAATATCATTAAAATTGTTTGATAATTTGGATAGAGAGAACGCAATTAATGTTTATCTTTTTCTCTCTAAATACAAATCTATACTTCATTTGAGTGACAGTATTTTAGATGATATTAAAGCAGTTGTTATACAAAAGTACGACGATGTTGAAATCTATAAGTTAAACCCAAACATTAACGATTTATTGAATAACAATATGTATAAATTATATGTAAATGATAAATTATATTTGGTGCCATTATGGTATGGTGAAGTATATTTTGATAATGAAAATGAAAACGAAAATTCAAATAATGAAATAATTGTACTATGTGAGCCTGAATTGCCTGAAGGTGTCAAAATAGATGATGATAATAACATCTATATTGAAAAAACGATTAATATACAAACAGAGCTTCCTGGTTTGGTATTAAATAATGAGTCAATAATTATAGAAATAGGAGACCAACGATATCATATTTTGGTTTCTGAATTGAGTATGAAGAGAGAACAATATTACAAAATAAAAAATCAAGGAATTACAAAACCAAATGATGATATTTGTAATGTATCTCAAAAAGCGGATATTATTGTGAAAATTATATTGATTTAACTACGTAATAAAACTAATGAGAATAATTAAAAAAAATATATGTAAATACAGTATCTACTATAAAACCTATTATAGCAAAATAGAATAATAGGTATTCTAATGTAGATTTATTTTCAATATGATAAAAATAATAGACTAATAAGGCGAATAAAGGTATCCCTAAAATATCACCATAATTACATAAACATTTTATAATATTATTATTAAATTTCATTATAAAATAAATATAGAATAAATTTTTGAGAGAGTTAAATAAAATCTACAATTGAGGTTGTTACATCGTTGTTCAGAACTGGTATTTTGAGCAGCTCTTTTTCCACGCGAAGTTTATATATTTCTTCATATTTTTTTACTATTTTTTCAATTTCTGCCAATTGTCTTTCAGACTTCCAAATACTCGCAATTTCTGCACTATTGCACCCACTACCATATTCAATATATCTTTGTGCTCTTATTTTTTTGACTTCATCAATTTTTTTCATTGTAATTTCATCATCTGGTTTCATTTTTATAAAACCTCCAAGATAAAAATTACCATTTGACCAAGTGGATTTCGAATCTTGTAAATAGTCATTTAGTACGTCTTTTTTACAGCCGTCATAAATTTCACGTTCCGCGTCATTTTCAGGAACAAATCCAATTAATTTATTTAGCGTTGATTTATTCATAATAATTATTATAGTTATTAATATAGTTAATTAGCATCTTGTGTTTATTACATTTTTATATATTATTTTATTAAATGTGTGTATGATCTATATGGATTATGGTGTCTGCTATATTTTACACCGCGAATTCTAAAATCAATCCATATATCATTATCCAATCTCAAATGTCCAAATAATATTTGATCTCCTGTAGGAAATTGAACCATATGAGTAACGCCATTATGCCGATACAAACCACCAGAGCTTTTAATAAGTGGTTTTTGTAATAACAAATTATATATTGGACTATTTTTATCAAGTTTTCCAATAATTCTGTTATCGTTTGTTAAAACTTGGTTGTTAAAGGATAAAATATCCTTAACGTTATCCAATTTAACTTTGCTTGCTACCAGTGTCATTTTTATTAGATATCTATTATAATATCTAATAAAATAATTCAATTTTATTTTAACTTAACAATTATTTAAGTATTTGGATTTATAATTTGAAAAATAAAAAAAGGGTTAACCCCAATTTTATTTATTTTTT